>Ga0207716_100092_pt1 | contig 113123 bp, 96 predicted proteins | sample TtaePargueraPR_FD_187739 | JGI IMG/M metagenome (GOLD analysis project Ga0207716, IMG submission 187739) | Aerobic enrichment media microbial communities from Bioluminiscent Bay, La Parguera, Puerto Rico - Tt and P2 (5) (SPAdes) | ecosystem: Environmental > Aquatic > Marine > Unclassified ... | reverse complement strand
GATGGACTACTACAACCGGCAGCGACCTCACGCATTCAACGACGGCATTTCGCCCGTTGCCGCTGAGGAAAACCTTAAAATACTGTCCGGGATTAGTTGACCACTACAATCTACACAAATACGAGTTCTGGGATGGCACTCCAGGTCTCTGGGAACACCAGCAGGCTGCAATTGGGACGGCCGTTGCTTATATTCATGGGAACAAGACGATCTCTGAGCGGCCTGATCTTAAAGAGGCCGCCCTGCTTAAGCTTCCCACCGGAACCGGGAAGTCAGGGATCGTCGCTATCTTATCACGTTGCTTGCCAAACGTTCGACGAGTGCTCGTATTGACCCCCCGTACGGCCCTGACAGAGCAGCTCATGTCAGACATCCGTTATCGGTTTTGGAAGCATATCGGCTATCAAATGGACGGAACTGAACTATTTACTAGGAGCGCGGATTCTTTGGGGGGAGCGCTTGAGGATGCATACGTGGAACAGCTCCTCACCAGGAGCGCTCACCAAATTGCCAAACAGATACGTGCAGAGGACGTTGATCGCGCCATACTGATAGGCACTCACCAAGCCCTTGGCGATATTCGCAAAATATCGAAAGACCCAGAACATGCACGTGCTGATAGTTGTTTACGCATCCTAGAAGAGATCCAGCAAAATTTTGATTTAATAATTGTTGACGAAGGGCATTATGAGCCAGCAATTTCTTGGTCTCGCGGCGTTCGCGAATTCAACCTACCGACGATATTGTTAAGTGCTACACCCTACCGAAACGACTACAAATCCTTTCGGGTTCGCGGTAATTACCTTTTTAACTTCCCTTACGAGCAATCGGTCGAAAACAAGATCATTCGCCCAGTAGAGATAGTCGCTCCCACTGGAGTTCCCAAGCAAGAACCCCAATCAGCGATTAAGCAGTTTATTGAAATACTCCAGCAAGAGCTGCCTGAAAAGCTGGAGCGAGCAAAGGCTTGGTTCCGCGATGGTAAAACGCCGAAGGTTATGATTCGAGGAGATAATCTCGATACGCTCATGATGCTCCAAAACCGGATCAATAGTGCCTTTGGCACCCAAGCTGTGTTGATCCACGATAAGGCCAAGAAAACTCGGGAAAACCCAAATCGTTTCACCAGCGTTGCTTCTGCCCTCCGCAGTCGGCCGGACGCTACCTTCTGGATACACCAAAACAAACTGATGGAAGGCATCGATAACCCTGAATTCGTTGCAGTGGGCATATTCGACCTTATGAGCAATGCGCGCCAGCTCGTCCAACAAATCGGCAGAATCACCAGGCACTCAAACGGCGATCAAAGGTATCGACAGTCGGGCTTCGTTATTTGCTCTCCGGCAAATGCATCACGCGTCAAACAGATCTGGGAACGCTATAAGGGTTACGAGGACTATGCTGCGCGAAATACGGCTCATATCGTAAGTAACGAGGTGACGCTTCCTGACCGACTCCTTGAGTATATGGCCGAATATCAATACATCGGTGGTGAGTTTCGCGCGCGGTTTGAATTCGAAAAAGCTCTTGTAGCACAGGACATTCAACTTCCGCGTACCGCTGCCGTGTTCAGCAGTGTCGAACCACTTATCGACATCACGAAATTTGCTCCGATTGTTGAGGAAGCGCTCCTAAATGAGGATCGTTTTAAAATCAGCCCCATTGAGGGCATGCCTGAGAATGCCTTCGGATTCTCTTACTATGCGTGGCGCAACTCACCTTACCTAGTTGATCGCTTTTTCTCAGAATGGAAATTGGGGATATTTGTTGCGGTGCTGAAAGAAGGCTTTGTTCTAATGCATGATACCGAAGGGCTGGTCGTCGATAAGTCGGAACTCAACCTTAAACGCGCCAGTCGTTCGATGATGGAAAAGGTATTCCCTGACGGTGACGAAGGGAACAAATCACGCCTCTCACGTATGTCGTTTTCGTCACTCGATATGTCACAACATGCCATTCGCGGCTTGGCGATGCGAACGCGCTCCTTTGCCGATGTCTTCACCGACCTTCTTGATCCATCTTTGGTTCCTGCAACAGCAGCAGGCTTTGTTGACGGCACGGCTCGCTACATCGGTTTTGCCCGATCTCGTGTGCGTGATGCTTCTGAACGATATGTTTCGTTGTCTCAGTACATAGACTGGTGCGCAGAAGTCGTTGCCGAAATTACTGATGGTGCTCGCTCCCGAAGCCGCGTGTTTGATCGCTACGCAGCCATAGTGGAGGACGTAACCACCGATGAGGCTCAACCGGTTTCAATCCTACTCGATCCTTCACCAGGTGATGTGCTTGATAATGAAACTGGCATTACACACTTCGCACTGGACGAGGACGTCAACTATTTCGACTTGTGTTCGGATGTCGAGCCAGGAAATGGAACCTTTTTTATCGAGATTGATGATGAAAGGATTGAATGTAGCATTCGGTTTGAGGAAAAGACTCGTAAGTACCAAATCGAAAGTGAGGCATTAAATGCTAGGTTCCCCCCTCCTGAACATGATAATCGCAAGCAAGGTCGATCAGTTGTTCAGCGCCTCAACCAGCAGCAAGCATTTCGAGTTCTCACCAGCCGTGAAGGTGTGATTTATTCCGAGGGAAGTTTTTACCAACCCCGTCTTCTTTGGTCGCTGGAGGATGGCAGCAAACCCATCCTTGACTACATCTACGCGGCCAAGTCACTAGAGCCCGTGGTTTCTGAGAAAGGTGAAGACTACTTCTTTAAAAGCATTGGCGATTGGTATCGCCAGTCAATCTTCGGTCTATTCGCTGCAATATGCGAAGGTAAACGTGCTCCAAACGGAATAGATGCCGACGATCTCACAGCAGAAATTGAGGATGTGCCGATCTGGCTATGCGACGATGACAGTAAAGAAATTGCAGACTTCATTGGCATTGATCCTGAAGCCAGAAAGATGATTTTAGTTCATGCAAAGGTTGGTGCCCAAAAGGAAGGCGGACGAGGTTTCAATGTCGGCGGACTGCAAGAAGTTGGTCGCCAAGCTCTCGCCTGTCTTAGCTTTATATCGATTGGAAGCCCTTCCCCGTCTTGGACTCCTGAGCGATGGGAAAATAATGTGCAAGCCAATAAAAAGACCTTGGTCGGCCGTTCCCGAATATTTCGTAATCGGGAGGGTATGACAGCTGTCGAATTAAACAATGCGCTGCGCTTAGCGTGCAGCAATCCATCCTTCAACAAAGAAGTTTGGATTGTCGGAGCCAAAATGGCTCGGAAAAAGATACTTTCAGATGGACTGGAGGAGACTCCTGCCTCAAATCGTCTGCGTCAGTTTCTTATGCACTGGGATGCGATGCAAACCGCGTGCGCCCGAGCCAACACAAGATTGAAGTTCTTCTGCCACCATGACTAAATTTTCGGGATTAACTCTGGAAAGTCGGCGCGGCTACGCCGCCCGATTTCTTCGGGCCGGGTACAGGTAGGACAACTGTCACAGCTAACAACAGTTCACCAAGCGCTCAATATGCTTAGCTCGCTCTAAGCATTTAAGTGGAATAGCATTGACCACCTACATCTGGTCGCTACTTGCGTTGACGCTACCCCCTATCGCTGCTAACTTTGCAGCCTAATTTGATCACGGCCTTTTGGGTCTGATAGTGGCATTCACGAAAGATATTCCTCTCGGAGTTCTTCTGGGTTGGCAGCCTTTGTCATTAGATGTCAGTGATAGCTGCATGGTGATTGTAAGTTGGGGATCAACCTTCAGGGTGGTCCGGTTCGTATTCGGGGAGCCATAGCCCGACATACGGCATCAATTTATAGGTGCCACCATGCCAATAAAGAATGCACATCGTACTGCCCCCGCGTACCAACACTACAAGCAAATTTCTTACGAAAACCGAGCCGCTAGCTGGTTTACGGCTGACGGCTGGGAAGTATTCATGCCAGTCACAGACCATGACCGGGAAACCGATCTTGTTGTGGCAGACGACAACCACTACTACAGCATACAGGTAAAGTCACTGGAAAGTGGCGATGATAACGTGTTCGTTGAAAATAAGTGGCGAGAGGCCAACATCGACTATGTTATCTATTTCTCGCGCACCTCCAACTGGGGTTATATAACTCCCGCCTTTTCAGAAGCTAGGCGCAGACTCAACTCTGCGGGCCATGTGCGCTTCCATCAACATCAGAAGCCCTTTGCGAAGGCGTTTAGTAAAGCATGAGCTTTACCCGTCTGCTTCAAACAGTCAGGCGTTTTTGGTATAGCTGAACAAACAAGTGACCTAACAGTTCAGTATTATTGGCGCTGCACGTCCAGGGCCTGATCTATGCTGTTTGACCCTGACCCAAGAGCGCCTAATTGGCTGGGGTAAGTCCAGACCTTACACTCGCATTGCTCTCTAGCACGGTTAAAGTGAAACAGGCATCGTTATGCAAAACCAAGATCCTTGTAACCCTGAAGAAAAGCGTATATGCGCAGACTGCATCAATGAAGAGTATCTGTCTGACGAGATTCGCAGTTCTGGGGATTCCCTGCCCTGTAGCTATTGTTCTGGGAACGGGACCCCAACATGGGCTCTTTCTGAACTTGCCGATCGCGTCCATACCGCCATTCAAGAGCACTATCAGCGAACAAGCGACCAACCCTCAGCTTTTGATTTAGCAATGAGCCATGCGGGGCTGGATCATGGCACCTGGTATCGGGAAGGAAGTCCGATCCAAGAAACGATTGAGGAATTGGCAGTGGTCTCCGGTAACGTTGCCGAGGACATCAGAGTGGTATTAGACAGCTGGGATTTAGAGACCGATGACAGTTATCATTTTGAGGATGAGTCTCCCTATGACGCTGAAGCCCATTATGAAGAGAAAGGCATCGATCCTCGCGAGTGGGAAGAGCAGTGGCAAGGGTTTGAAGTTGCTCTGAAGGAGGAAAGTCGATTTTTCAACCATTGGGCTGCTGATACCTTGGATAATGTCTTTGCGGGCATCCACTCCCTACCTGCAAAGAAAGGTCTGGAAATAATAGAAGAGGCAGGACCTGGCACTGGCCATACACACCTCTATCGTGCACGAGCCTTCCAATCATCTAAGGATCTTCACGAAGCCATTAAAAGGCCGGATTTACTATTGGGTGCTCCACCACCAAAACTGGCAACGGCCGGCAGAATGAACGCCCGAGGCATATCCGTATTCTATGGAGCTAGCAGTCCAGATATCGCTTTAGCTGAAGTCCGACCTCCGGTGGGCAGCAAAGTCGCGATTGCATGTTTTGAAATCATAGAACCACTTAAACTCTTAAACTTAATCAATCTTGAACAGCTTGAATCTATCCATGGGAGCTTGTTTGACCCCAACTATGGAGGGGAACTGGAGAAAGCTTCGTTTTTGCGCAGCCTCGGGAACCGACTAGCAAGGCCAGTAATGCCGAGCGATCAAGATATTGATTATATCGCTACTCAAGCGGTTGCGGATTATCTCGCGAACTATGCTAGTCCCACTTTTGATGGGATTATATTCAAATCGGTTCAAGGGACAGAAGATGGCTATAACATCGTGCTTTTTCACCGAGCTGCGCGCGTTGAAGCGCTGGAATTACCACAGGGTGCTGAAATTGACTCTAGCCTCAGCAGTAGCTCTGATGAGGAAATCAATGACCACTATTCCGTCGTTGAATGGGTGCCAAAAGATGAGGGGACTGATCCTGCACAAAAAAATGCGATCAATTTTTATTCTACTTTTTTCGAGTTCACTGAGTTGCCCGAAAATTTCGACTCGCGCCCGAGCACACTGAAAGTTGATACCTCAAGTATTGAAATACACTCTGTCAAAGCCGCTAAATTTGAAACGCGAAAGCGACCCGTCGAGCGAATACGCATATCGAAGCAGCATCTACCAGGCGATTTCTGAGGCTTGGCGATGCTCTGTCTCTAGATATGGTTTGGTGGCGAATTAAGTATCAACCCTGCCGCCAAATTAGGTGCCGTCAATGCTGAAAAACATGGTCGTTTTGATCCGGACGACGAATTTAGCACTTTGTGTGGAAACTAAAGTCGGCCCGTTATTCTAGAATTTACTTTAAGTTTCTTTAGCACTTCGTGTGGAATCCGCGCCCTAACCTCTTGTTTCTTGGCTTCAGGGATTTAGCACTTTCTGTGGTCGTCCAAATTTCTAATAATTCACCAGAGCTCTGAATCATGTAACGCTCAGTGAAAGGTTCCGAATCGTCAGTCCGTACGCTGATCACCCTCGAATCAGCGCTCACTCTCATATAGACCTTTTCTTCGGGCGCACGAGCAAGCATACCCGGAATCCGCTCTATGTCTTCTGGGGGCGCCTCGACCATTCTTGGTTGTGCTTTGGGGTTTAGTACAAAATGTTGGAACTGCCGAAGATCTCCGTAACACTCAGACTCCGAACAACCGGATAATTGCAAGAATGCCGCATCGGCTTTCCACCCAGTCATCCATGCACTGAACCCATTCTTTAGTGGATCAGGCGCCTCAATCCTGGCGAGTTCGACTATTTCATCTTTCGATACATCGACAAGATAAACGATGGCTGTCTTTTCAAGATAGTTAGGTGTGCCTCCATTGGGAAATGCGGTAATGCCGGTTGCAGGCTGAAATCGGTCGTAGCGAACCGCGACAGCGAATTGAAACGAATCAGGCCGGACTGCCACATTTTCAATTTGCGCCAGCTCCTCTTGAGGCCCATAGGTACAGCCTGAAACAAGTATGAGGACGGCTACTAAAATCCACTTAACCGAAATCATTCAAACAAGCCTCATTAACCCGGCGCTGCGCGAACTGGCGGCATTAAGGTGGCGTTCAGCGACCATTGAATGCGTGCCCACCCCATCCGAAAGGAATTCATCTTTTTTTCGAGAAGCTTAAATAGATTACGTATATGCCAGCGATCAGTACTACGGCTCCGGTTACAGCTGCTGGAAATCCCTCCAAATGCAGACCACCCCGCCACGGATAACCCGCACTGCTATACTCTTGGAAGAAAACGCCCCTTGTTCCGAAGACGATTAGGATCGATCCCAGAATAACCCCGCCAGCTTTCCCCAATCTGCCTTGGCCCAAAGTTCACCCCCAATAGTCAAGCGGCCAGACCTTTCATCCATTCGGTTGCGGCCGATCAACCGAGCTTTTCACAGCTTTTTTGCTGGCGCAAATCCTGAACATCGTAAAGTAATTTCTTTCTTCATCCAGTAACTGTTCATACTGCCGACCTAAGCACCTCGGTAAGAAACTGCCTGAGCAAATCCACCGCTTTCATTCCCCGTGATGCCTGACTTCGGAAAAGAGACACCTCCATGGATTCCAGAGGACCGAGATTGTGCTGGCTGCCCAGTATCTGCAACGACTCGGGAATGCAGCAACGGGTCAGCGCAGCCACGGCAAGCCCGCTCTCAACGGCAGCGATCTGGCCTGCCAAGCTGGAACTGTTGTAGACCACTTTGTAGCGGCGCCCCTGCAGTGCAAGAGAGTTTATTGCGTTGCGACGAGCCAGGCTCTCGGTCTCATACGAAGCTATAGGCAGCGGGTCACGGCGCCATAGCTCGAACTGTGGAGACCCTACCCACATCATCGGCTCACGGAAAAGTACCGGCCCCTGGCGAGAACTGTCTCTCGATATCAGGGCCAGATCCAGTTCGCCCTCTGTGACTCGCGGAATCAGGCCAGTTGATTGCTCGCAATCGAGCTCAATTTCTATACCTGTATGATTCTGAGTAAAGCGCCGTAGCGCCGGTGTCAGATAAGGTGCAGCGTAGTCCTCGGCAACACCTAACCGGATTCTTCCCGTAAGCGTTGCATGGAATGCCGCCTGGGTTTCGGCGTGCAGTGAGAGCATTCTGCGTGCATAGCCCAGTAGCTTCTGACCGTCGCTGGTGAGCTCAAGGTTATGCGGGCTGCGATTGAGCAAAGTTCGCTCAAGAGCGCTTTCGAGCTTTTTCAGCTGCATACTGACGGCTGACTGCGAGCGATTTACCTCGAGTGCAGCGTTGGAAAGCGATCCAGAATCTACTACAGCAACAAAGCACTTTAACCAATCGATCTGAAGATCCTTGGGCGACATGAAGCATCCTGCCATTCGATTTTCGAATACTTACCGTTAGAAATATACGTTTTAATCAGGCAGATGCAAGTTGGATAATCTCCATGTGACTCGCCCTCATCGAAGGAAAAAATATGGATCTGGAGATCTGGTTCCTGTACGTGGTGACTTGCTTCGGTATTTCCGTGGTGCCTGGCCCGAATGCGCTGCTGGTTCTGACCCACGGTGCTCTCCACGGCAAGCGCAAAGCGCTCTTCACGATTTCAGGCGGAGTGCTCGGGCTGATTGCCATGCTGTCTTTGTGTGCCCTTGGGCTGGGTGCGTTGATTCAGGCGTCAGTCTCCTTGTTTGCCTTTCTGAAGATACTGGGCGGTTTGTATCTGATCTGGCTTGGGGTCAGTCTATGGCGGGCTGCCCCCATGAGCATCGACACTTCAGACATGGTCAATGGTAGCAATGGTCGATTGTTTCGGCAGGGATTAATGGCGGCGGTATCGAATCCAAAAGCTCTATTGTTGTTTACAGCATTTATCCCACCGTTCCTGGATCCAGCGCGCAATCTGGTCATTCAGACCATTGTAATCGCCCTCACCTATGCGGCGACTGAGTTCCTGGTCGAGTTTGCGGTCGCTTTCACCGCCCATAGGGTCAGGCCATGGCTGGCCCGGCTGGGCCAGCGTTTTAACAGACTGTGCGGAGGATTTTTCATGATTTTTGGTGCGGCGCTGCCGTTTCGTTGAAATTGGCAGGCCGCAAACGAATGGAGGTTTTTCACGTTTCCGTCTTAAGGGTAGCCCGTCGCCCTGCTCTCACAAGAGTAAAAAGTGAACTCACAAAAACCCAGCCGAACCCGATCACGCCGACATTGACGCCAAACAACGTCTTTTCAGTGCCATCCGGATGCACCATTGACCCGCCGTAGGAGCCCTGTAAGGCGTATGCGGCAAGAAAACCGCCGGTGATCAACAGCGCAATTACACTGGCTTTCCCCCGGCCATCCGCAGACATCCAGGTAAGCCACAGGGCAATCGCACCCAGGGAAGAGTTGGTTATCAACTGCCACACTTCGTGCAATCTTGCGTGGGCTACCCAGTCTGGATTAAAGACATGGGTGTCGTTGATTTCCAAATAAGGAACAGCAATCGCGTAGAGTGCGATTGATATAGTTAACAGTATCTTATCAAGCATTTTTTATGTTCTCTGTAAGGTGATAATGGGGGACCATGAGGTTTGACTACTGCTGAAAGCTGCTGCCAAACATGTATGTTTACCCGGGCGCAGCCCCTTTACCGCCCTCGCCAGATACCGGTCTTTGCCACTTCCTCGGCATACACGGCGAAGTCTTTCGGTGGTCGGCCGAGTGCCTGTTGAACACCATCCGTCAAATGGGCGTTACGGCCATCAAGGACCGTTGCGAACAGATAATCCAGCATCCAGACCACATCCTCTGGCGCTCCTGCGTTTTCCATCTCAGCGATAAAGCCGTCGTGAGGTACGTCGATGAACGAAATCTCACGGCCGGTCGCCCGGGAAAGGTCTTTGGCCACGTCCGCGAAGGTCATCAATCGTGGTCCCGTCACTTCATAGATGCGGCCATTGTGGTTGTCCTGAGTCAGTGCAGCGACAGCTACATCTGCAATGTCATCCACATCAACGAATGGCTCGACCTGATCGCCTGCTGGCAGTGTGATGGCGCCATTCAGCACCATGTCGATGAATGCGCCTTCAGAAAAGTTCTGGTTGAACCAGCTAGCGCGGACGATGGTCCATTCGAGTCCGGACTCCTGAACAATGTCTTCGCAGGCTTGTGCCTCGGCTTCGCCACGGCCGGATAACAGGACGAGCCGCTTCACTCCGCGTCTTTTGGCCAGGCTCACAAACGCCTGGATAGCGTCGGTTGCGCCCGGCATGGCCAGGTCTGGTGAGTAGGTGATATAGGCTGAAGTGACGCCAGTGAGGCAAGGATCCCAGCTTTTCTCGTTGTCCCAATCAAAGGATGGGATGGCCGAGCGGGATCCAACTCGAACCTCATAACCGGTGTCTTTCAGCTGCTCAACAACGCGTTTGCCGGTTTTTCCGGTACCGCCTATGACAAGAATTGTTTGATGTGCCTGGTTGGATGGTTTCATTGACTTGCTCCTTTTGATTTAAGTGCAAGTCCATTTTCGTGAAACCGCGTCGCTTGTTATTGCCTCGGCATGCCAGAGTTTGTGCAGACGGCGCCAACTTCAAATTCAGCGGGTCGAAAGCCGATAGGATCGTGGAGTCTGCCCTGCCCAACGCTTGAAAGCACGCGTGAATCCGCTCTGCTCGGCAAACCCCGTCAGGAAGGCGACTTCGGCAAGGCTGTAGTCAGTCTCCCGAAGAAGTCTCTGTGCGAGCTCCTTTTGCGCCATGTCGACGACGTTTTGAAAGGAATACCCCTGCTCGGACAACCTTCTTTGCAGTGTCCGTGCGCCCATATTCAGTTCGGACGCAATCCGTGACAGCTTCGGTACTCCCTCGCTAAGCACGTTACCGACGGCACGCCGAACCTGTTGTTGCAGGTCAATATCGCTCTTGAGCGAATTCAGTTGCTGTTCAAGATGTCGGTCAAAAAACCGGGCGATGGATTCGTCCCCCAGTTTATTGGGCGTATCAATGCTTTCGTTACTCACAAGCACCGCATCTCGCCCCGACTCGAAATGAACCGGGCAACCAAAATGCGACTCGTACACTCCGATATCGCCTCTTGGTGCATGCTTGAAATAAATGCCGGTTGGTATGAAGTTTGAGGAGCTGACTTCTTTGCTGATGGTATACACCGCCGACATGCTGGCCTCATTGGAGAGCAGCATTCCCCAGGAACCATCCCCGGCTTTTTCAAGGTTGAAAAGTGTCCCCTGCGCCGTTTCCTCAAGCGAATAGGTTTCTGCACTGCCCAGAACATGACCGTACCGTTCTGCCCTTGTGAATGAGCCTCGCAAGTTCGGCGCGGATTTCCAGGCCAGACCGAAAGCGCCGTACTCGTCGCTTCGCATGGCAGCACCGATTTTCAGCGGTAATAAGAGGCCGTTAGGATCTCGATCGACCAAAGCAGCAAAGAAATCATAATACTCGGATGAAGACACCATCTGAGTTGGATCGATGGGGCCGTCCACGGAAAGGCCAAGTTTGCCCATCAAGTCCCGCGTTTCGACGCCTGGGCTTGCCTGACTGACGACCTTATAGACATACAGTGACGTTATTTGAGCCATGGAAAGGCGCCTTGATTAACTTAGCTGCGCCAGGTGCATTGGCCACGACGCCCCCAGGAAATTCAATAATGGGTTCAAATGAGTTTAGCAGCCTCTGAGTCGTGTGTTGGCCCCAGAAGAATCAAGCCTGAGACGACATTTTCTTGGTCGTCTAAGGGTATGTGCATATGGGTAGTAATGGTTTCTGCATACGCCAGGAAGGGACTCTTCTTCGTATACTAACTATAAGCTTGAATGTGATGCATCGATCCGATTTCAACCACTGGAGGTTTGAAACTGATGAACATTATCCCTGTGATTACACTGTTTGGCGGCCTGGCGGCATTTTTTACTTTGGCCATTACCCTCAGATACGCCGCCGGCAAGACCCAGGCAATTGAGAAGCAAAGCGAAAATCAACTGATCGGCTCTTAATGACCTTCAAGGCAGCTTGCTCCGATGAATAATGGAGGAGCCCGAATGCCTTGAAATCCAGTCTCACGGCATCATGGTCAGCTAGTGAGGTAGCCATTTCCTTAAATAAGGAGAAACGCTATGAAAACCATCAGCCGTGACGACCTCAAACAGATGAATGAGACTGAGCACGAAGACTTTGTGCTCATCAACGTCCTGCCTAGGGACGCGTTTAACCGCGAACATATCCGGACATCCATCAATATTCCGGTGGAAGAGCCTTCTTTTCTGGAACAGGTCGAATCTGTCGCAGGGAGCAAAGACCGAAAAATCGTAGTCTACTGCGCTAATTTCGAGTGTGATGCGTCTCCGAAGGCTGCCAAGAAGCTGGAAGATGCCGGCTTCAACAAAATCTACGACTATGAGGGCGGCACCAAGGACTGGTTTGATAAGAAGCACGCCGCCTGACTGTCGATAGCGGCAGGGGACGCATCTGATGCATCTTTGGGGGCTGCCAGGGGCAGCCCTTCGCGTGTCTAAGATATTGGCTTCGTTGAAACTTAAACCGACGTACTGTTGGCTGACCGCTGCTATTTATCAGGATTGCTTGCCAGTTCCTTCAGAGCTTTCATAGCCTCCTCGGTCCGGTCGCTGGGCACGAACATATGATCGTGGTAAAAACCGGCGATTACATTAGTGGTAATACCCCGTTCCGCCAGCAAGCTGGTTACCACCGATGTAAGCCCCAGGGCTTCGAGACTTGAATGCCCTTCAAGAGTGATTCGGCGAAACACTCTGTAATAGTCCAGGCCCTCTGCTTGGGCCTGCTCAAGAGGAATAACCAGTGTCAGGCCCTCCAGCTCAGCAATGCTGACGATAGGCTTGAGATGTTCCAGTTCACCATACTTGGCTTTGGGCACCGTGCAGTAGACGTAGGTTGTCGAGTCCAGTTTCGGCGAAAGCTGCTTGATCAATTCCTGGAGAAATTCGCTTCGCATCATCTCTACTATCCTTTATCGAAAGGTCATGGGCATGATTAAAGTTAGCACTTTCTGCAGCGTGAGGCTTGCCGAATGCCTACTGGAGCGCCTTTTCCACGGCCTCCAGAAAACCAATCATATCCACCACCTGTTCGGACTCCGGATCAACGGTCTTACCCTTCAGATCGGCGGTAACGATGCCGCTATCCACCGTATCGGTTAATGCCGCCTTCAATTGAATGGCGTACTGGCTCAGAGGTTCGTTACCTTCGCGCTCACCGAGGGTTTCCAGGGCGTTGGCCAGGGCGAAGATCAACGCAGACGGATTGAAGTGGGCGACTTTGCCGTCGCTCTCCAGGTACTTCAGGTACAGATCATGGGCCGTGCCATGGGGTGCTTCGAACAGCATGGTGCCGTCCTTGCTCTCGATGATCGAGCTTGCCGTTGCCAGGCTGCCACCGAGCGCAGCCGAGATATCTGAAAAGATATCCCCATCCAGGTTCTGGGAGGGATACAGTGCGTTTCTGGGCGGGTCCGTGATCATCTTCTTGAGCTGACTCGAAGGCCGCATGATCATGAACGATGGCGGCGGCGTATGCTCGCTGGCCAGCTCCCGCCGCACTTCGGTAATCACGTCGCTGTAGACTTCATCGTACTCCATGTATTCACGCTTGAGGCCAAAATAGACCTCTTTGTCTTTGCGTGAGGCATCCCGGAATACTTGCAGAACCCAGTCCTTGATGGCTTCGCGATCATTGGACATGAGCAGCATTGGATCGCCTTTCCGGACCCGGCGGGCATGCTTCTCGTCGCCGTCGACGATCACCTTGAGAATGCCGTCTTCCTTGGCCGCCATGTTGAAGCTGCCATACTGGTCGCCACCGCCGGCGCTCATCCTTGAGATGGACACATGGGCACCCCGGCCCGGAATGCCAAATTCCTTGAGCTGATTCACCAGCTTGAGCAGCTTGCGGCCGGTGGTGTTATCCGGCACTCCCCAGAGGGCTCGATCAGGCGGGTTGGAGACAATCCGAGCCGCCTGGGCATCGATCAGTTCGTAGTAGTAATTCAGCCCCAGTTCTTCGATCTGCTGTTTGTAGTCGCTGTGATAGATGTCCTCGATCACCGATCGCATGGCGCCGTCGTATCCCGGGATCACGGTATCTTTCAGGCCCAGGTACACGTCCCGTTTCTCTGCGATGGCGCGCTGGAAGAAACGGTGGGCCCAGGCTTTGACGTCTTCGATGTCGTTGGTCGCTAGCAGCCAGGGATCGCCCTTGCGGATTTCACGGCGATGAAGCTCCACCGGGTCGCCACTGCTGCCTACGAACATCAGTTTGACCACACCGGTTGCCAGGGACAGCTGATTGAAGCTGTCCTTGATACCGCCGAACTCCATGGTATCCACCTCAATATCGCGCCCAACCCACTCAGGGCGGCGGATGTTGAGGTTCCGGAATTTGATGTCTTCCCGGGTAATATTGCCGCTGATGCCCTTCCGGATCGCGCCGTTGGGTGACTTGGTCGCCAACGGATGCAGATTATTGCCGTCTACGTCCGGGTGCTTTCGAAGCAAGTCTTCCAGTTGCTGCCGGTTGACCGTCATACCCGCGTTCTTTACGCCCACACCGTGGCGTTGGAGCGCATCGATCGCATCGATAACCACCTGGCCGTTCGTCAGCAGGCGGTTCTCCGCGGACAGATCGATTTCCTCGAGTTGAATATCAAGCCGTGAGCTCACAAACTTTTTGAGAATATGCTCGAACGCCACCTGAGCCATTTCATCGCCATGAAGGATCACAAGAGGCGACGTCACACTGATTCTGCTGTCCATGAAAATCTCCCTGCTATTGTTTGGCCCGATCAGTCCTTCTGTGGTATCGATTTTTTTATGCCTAACCGCTCGTTGACCGCGTCACGGATCTCCCGGTAGCGGTCCGGGTTCCTGGCCAGGGCATCCAGATTGTCCTCGGGGAATATTTCCTTCCTCTTTTTACCCGCTTCCTCAGTGGTAAAAATAGACGGCAGAAGCTGTTCCAGGCAACGCAACATGACTTCCGGAGATACAGAAGCCCCCGGAGATGCGCCCAGCAACGTGCCGTAGGTTTTGTCACTGGATACCAGGATCTCGGTGCCCATCTGCAGATCGCCATCCCGGATGATCTGCACACGCTGGCCTGCCTCGACGGCTTTCCAGTTGAACTTTTTACTCATGCCCGGGGCGAAGCTGTCCAGCTCCTCGAACATACTCTTCTCGCCCTTGAAGGTCTCCGAAACCAGATACTTGACCAGGGGGAAGTGCTCAAGCGCCACGTTCAGCAGGCCCGGGATATCATGCAGACGCATAGAGCGGAGGTAATCCAGGAAGCCGCGGCCTCTCTCAAGCACCGGTTTGAACGAAGCGAAGGGCCCGAACAGCAAATAATAACGGCCATTCGCAACCCGAAGATCCAGGTGCGGGACAGACATCGGAGGCGCGCCCACCTTCGCCTTGCCGTAGGTCTTGGCGCGATATTGCTCGGCCTGCTCTGGAGTAATTTCGGCTTGCAGAAAACGCCCGCCAACGGGAAAACCGGTGAAACGGCGCGCGAAAGGCAGATGGCTCTTTTTCAGTATCGGGAAGGCACCACCGCCGGCGCCGACAAACAGAACGTCGGCTTTGTACTGCCGGTCAACTCCCCTGCTCTGGGTTTCCACAAGCCAGCTGCCGGCAGGGCTGCGATGTACACGCTTGACGTGAGTACCGTACTCAATCTTCACGCCGAGATCATCAACCGCATGCCTGGCCATTTGGTCTGTAAGCGCTCCAAAATTGACGTCGGTGCCCGTTTCAATAACCGTCGCCGCCATCTTCTCATGCCGGGGACGCTCCTCCATGGTGAACGGGATCCAGCTCTTGATCTCGTCGAAGTCCTCGGAGTAGCGCATCTGCTCGAAGAAATGATGACCGGACATCTCCTTGAAGCGTAGTTTCAGTTCCTGAATCGACGGCTCGGAGACGATGGTGCAGTGCTTGGTCTGGTTAATGAAGGATTTGGGGTCTTTGATGGCCCCTTTCTGAACGAGATAGGCCCAGAACTGCTTGGCCACATTGAACTGGGCGTGAATCTTCACCGCCTTTTCGACGGAGATCACCTCTTCGTCCACTGGCGTGTAATTCAGTTCACAATTTGCTTCATGACCTGTTCCTGCGTTGTTGAAAACCCAGGAATTTCCTGCCCCGGGGCCGTCCAGCCTTTCGAGAATGGTGATATCCAGTTCCGGCGCAAACTCTTTCGCCAGGGTAGCGAAAGTCGTGCCCATGATTCCTGCACCAATGATGATTACATTCATTAAAACCTGCCCGCGTGCGTCAAATGTCTGAACCTGATCAAAAAAGTGTATGCATTGACGGTAGCACGCTTCGCCAGACACGGAAAACGCCTGGCGACTGCTCCCGCTAACCGGAAAATCTCGATAACAGGGTCTACCCCTGTTCCGCAGTTTACGTTAAGGTAAACGCGACCTGGTACGAATCACACCAGATTCTGCCAGGCTGTCTACAATGACATTAACTACACTCCCACAAGGAGTGTTTGTTCCTCAGGCCACTACCCCAGGAAGAGGATTATGACAACAACAAAGTCCAAAGTTGCGTATTCCCCAGTGTTTACCGACGGTGCGGAATTCCGGATTCCCACGTTCAAGCTTCTCAAACAGGACGGCAAGCTCTACAAGAGCGCCAAGGCTCCTGATCTCGACAAAGACAAGGCCCTTCGTATCTACCGGGCCATGGTTACCACCCGAATACTCGACGAGCGCATGCTTGCCGCCCAAAGGCAGGGCCGCTTGAGCTTCTACATGCAGTGCACCGGCGAAGAGGCTGCCGTTATCGGCAGTGCAGCGGCACTGGATGATGGCGACATGATCATGGCGCAGTATCGCGAACAGGGCGCCCTCACCTATCGCGGATTCACCATCGACGAGTTCATGAACCAGTTGTTCGGCAACGAGATGGACTACGGCAAGGGCCGCCAGATGCCGGTGCATTATGGCTCGAAGAAGCTGAACTACATGACCATCTCCTCGCCTCTGGCCACCCAGATACCCCAGGCCACCGGCTATGCCTATGGCCAGAAGCTCCGGGGGGAGGGTCACTGCACGATCACCTACTTCGGTGAGGGCGCGGCATCCGAGGGCGATTTCCATGCTGCCCTGAATATGGCTGCGGTTCATCGTGTACCGGTGATTTTCCTTTGCCGCAACAACGGTTATGCCATTTCCACCCCGGCTGCGGAACAGTTTGCTGCCGATGGCGTTGCACCGCGGGCCTATGGTTACAAAATGGATGTGATCCGCGTGGATGGTAACGACATTCTCGCCATGTACCAGGCCACTCAGGAAGCGCGAAAGCTGGCCGTGGAACACAACCGTCCGGTATTGATCGAGGCCATGAGCTATCGCCTGGCGGCCCACTCCTCCTCTGATGACCCGTCCGGCTACCGCAGCAAGGATGAAGAAGCCGTCTGGCGCGAGAAAGATCCGATCCTCCGAATGCGCCTCTGGCTTGAGAGCAAGAAATGGTGGAGTGAGGACGACGAAAAGCAACTGCAGGAAAACATGCGCCGGGAAGTGCTGGAAACCATGAAACGGGCCCAGAAACGGCCACCACCACCGCTCGAATCCCTGGTAAGCGACGTCTACGACGAGGTCCCGCCCGCGTTGGCTGAGCAGTTCGACAGATTGAAGGCGCATATCCGCCGGTACCCGGACGAGTACCCGAAGAGCGCCGAACACGCCAAGGGAGGAGCCTGAGATGTCGAAGATGAATATGCTCCAGGCGATTAACAATGCCCTCGACACCGCCATGGCGGAAGACGAGCGGGTGCTGTGTTTTGGTGAGGACGTTGGTGTCTTTGGCGGCGTTTTCCGTGCCACCAGCAACCTGCAACAGAAGTACGGCAAGGCCCGCTGCTTTAACACGCCCCTGGTAGAGCAAGGCATCATCGGATTTGCCAACGGCCTCGCGGCCCAGGGTTCAGTACCGGTAGCCGAGATCCAGTTTGCGGACTACATCTTCCCGGCGTTCGATCAGATCGTGAACGAATCCGCCAAGTTCCGCTACCGTTCGGGCAACCTGTTCAACGTGGGCGGGCTGACAATTCGCGCGCCCTACGGCGGCGGCATCGCCGGCGGCTTGTATCACTCCCAGTCACCGGAAGCCTACTTTGCCCACACTCCGGGGTTAAAGATTGTGGTGCCTCGCAACCCGCATCAGGCCAAAGGGCTGTTGCTGGCCGCTATCCACGACCCGAATCCGACCCTGTTTTTCGAGCCCAAGCGGCTTTACCGGGCCTCGGTGGGTGAAGTGCCGGATGAGGACTATCGACTGCCGCTGGGCGAAGCCGAAGTCACCAAGGAAGGCACCGACGTGACGATTCTGGGCTGGGGCGCCCAGATGGAAGTGATTGATCAGGCCGTGGAACGGGCCGAGAAAGATGGCATTTCTTGTGAGGTCATCGACCTGAGAACCATTCTGCCCTGGGATGTGGAAACCGTCGCCAACTCCGTTTTCAAGACCGGACGGCTGGTGGTCACCCACGAAGCTCCCCTGACCGGCGGATTCGCCGGTGAAATCGCCGCCACGATCCAGGAGCGCTGTTTCCTGTATCTGGAGTCTCCAATCGCTCGGGTAACCGGGATGGACACGCCCTTCCCGCTGGTGCTGGAAAAAGAGCACCTGCCCAATCACCTGAAGGTCTACGATGCCATCAGGGCGAGCGTTGAATTCTAGGCTGATATCAGGACAGGAGAGCGACTATGAGTGATTTTATACTGCCCGATATCGGCGAAGGTATCGTGGAATGTGAACTGGTCAAATGGCTGGTCAGCGAAGGCGATATCATCGAGGAAGATCAGCCTGTGGCCGAGGTAATGACCGACAAGGCCCTGGTTGAGATTCCGGCGCCCTACAAGGGGCGGGTAACCCGCCTCTATTACCAGGAAGGCGACATCGCCAAAGTCCATGCCCCGCTGTTTGAGCTGGTGGATGAGAGCGAAAGCGGTGGCCAGGCGACGGCTGCCAGTTCGCCAGAACCCGCCAAACCAGAGCCGGCCAATGAGACCAACATCGAACCCACGACGCGCCCGGCATCTGACGATGAGGCCACAGAGGACTTCATCCTGCCGGATATCGGCGAAGGGATTGTAGAGTGCGAGGTGGTGGAATGGCGTGTGGCCGAGGGTGATGAGATCGAAGAAGACCAGCCTGTCGTGGACGTTATGACAGACAAGGCCATGGTCGAGATTACGGCCCCCAAAGCCGGCCGGGTGACCAAGTTGTACCACCAGCAGCAAGCCATGGCCAAGGTGCATGCCCCGCTCTTTGCTTTCATTCCCCGGGATCGGGAAGAGCCGGACGAGCCCAAAGCCAAACCGGAGCCCGCAGCCCAACTTTCAACGGCGACGGCCTCGCCGGTGGCCACGGCCAGCCGACAGCGTATTCCGGCCAGCCCCGCCGTTCGCCGCCTGGTTCGCGAGCACGAGCTCAATCTCGGAGACATCGCCGGTTCCGGCAAGGATGGCCGGGTGCTGAAAGCCGATGTACTTGCTCATCTTGAAGAGGGGCCAAAACAGGCTCAGACGCAGGCACCCTCCGGCGATACGCAAACAGCCACCACCGGCGGTGCCCGCAGGCAGCCCGCGCCTGAACAGGAAATTCGGGTCGAGCCTATTCGTGGCATGAAAGCCGCCATGGCGAAAAGCATGGTCAAATCGGCCACCACCATTCCTCATTTTATCTACAGCGAGGATATTGATGTCACCGATCTGCTCAAGCTGCGGGAACAACTGAAGCCGGAGGCAGAAGCAAGGGGCTCGCGACTCACCCTTATGCCCTTCTTCATGAAGGCCATGGCCCTGGCGGTACAGGAGTTCCCGGTACTCAACAGCCAGCTGAACGATGATGTCACGGAGATTCACTACCTGCCCCAGTGCAATATCGGTATGGCAGTGGATGGCAAGGCTGGCCTGATGGTGCCAAACATCAAAGGCGTCGAAAGCCTGTCCTTGCTCGGCATAGCCGACGAGGTAGCGCGCCTGACCGAAGCGGCCCGATCCGGCCGCGTCAGCCAGGAAGACCTCAAGGGTGGCACCATTACCATTTCCAACATTGGTGCGCTGGGTGGCACCTACGCAGCGCCGATTATCAATGCGCCGGAGGTGGCCATCGTTGCCCTGGGACGCACCCAGAAACTGCCCCGGTTTGACGCCAACGGCCAGGTGGTGGAACGCGCCATCATGACCGTAAGCTGGGCCGGCGATCATCGCATTATCGACGGCGGCACCATTGCCCGGTTCTGCAACCGTTGGAAAGGTTTCCTGGAATCGCCCCAAACCATGCTCCTGCATATGGGCTGACGGTTCATCATGGCGCAGAAGACGCAACTGCAGCAGTTCTATATTCCCGAAGAGCAGTCGATCTATCTGCTCAGCCATGATGATGCCAAGAAGCTCAAGGACTGGGTGGCGCTTTGCGCTGCCCAGCTCCGCCAACTCGGTTACCAGGACATCGAGCTGATTGGCAAGGGCGCCTACGGCTTTGTGTTCTCCGGTCGCCTGCCAGGCACCGCAATCGGTGGCCCGGAGCACGTTTTCAAATTCACCCGCATCAATCTGCCTAGGCATCTTCAGGACCGGCTTGAAGATGAAGCCTACATTCTGGAGCAGGTCCGCCACCCCCGGGTGCCCCGGCTGATTTCCTACCAGCGGGCCAATAACCAGCCGATCCTCGTAATGGAGCGTGCTGCCGGCCTGAACCTGGAAGAGGTTTCCCTGCGCGACGGCCGTCTGAAACCACGGCTCATCATGCGCATCGCGGACCAGCTGGCCGACATCCTGCGTAATCTGCGGCGCGAAAACGGTCCGGCGGGCAGGCCGATTGTGCATGGCGACATCAAGCCCTCGAACCTGGTTTTCGACGCCAGCACCGAGAACATCGCCCTGATTGACTGGGGTTCATCCGTGTTCGCACAGCTGGACGCCAACCAGCAGTTCATCACTGCCAACGTGATGGAGCTGATGTCCGATAACCTGCAGCAGACCAATGCCCGACTCGGGGATGTGTATTTCATCGGCGACGAACAGCTCAACGGCGGCCTGTCGTCTCCGAGGTTCGACGAACAGGGAGCGGCCGGCACACTCTATGCGCTGGCGTCTGCGCAATCCTGCCGCTTTGGCCATCGGGCCATCCCGGCCACCTCACTGGGCCTGCCCATGGAATTCGCCCGTATGCTGGACGGCATGCTGTCACCGGACCCGGACACTCGTCGCAAGGCCGGTGATTACTACCTCAGCGAGATGCCACGCATGGCCCGCACGGTGATGATCGATCTGCCCGAGAAGCCGGTCACGGCCCAGGTACCCGTGTGGGTGCGCACATCAGATCAGGAAATCGACACCGTGGTTTACAGCTCGCGCAAATCGTTCCTCAGGGAGGAAGGCGCAGCGGAAACCCTGAACGATGTGAACGACGTGCAACTGGACCGCTACTACAAGAACTTCATGCAGGGCATGGGCGAAACCGAGAAAGCCTTCCTGGCCGCCGTCAGCCGGCTCGGACGCTACCCGGTGGAAGGCGGGCTGGCCGTGCGCTGGGAAACCGATGGCATCTATATCGACACGTCCCTGAACCTGCACGATCCCGCGTTGAAATCGGCGTTCGTGCAGGCGGTTAACAATATGGTTTACCTGGCCCAGGCAATTTACCGGAAGGGCATTTTCAAAAGCTGTCTGTTCAACGCCCGAAACACCCTTCACGTCGACCGCGATGAACCGACTCAGCCCTTCGTGATATCCCCTGAAATGAAGCTGCATTACGAGGTAAGCGCAGCGCCGGAGGTAGAGGATGAAAGCCGGGTCCACTCCTATTTCGAAGATGGCCCGGATCCGGAGGAATTCCTGGTGCTGCCCGACACCATCATCCACGCCCTGGAAGAGCTCAACGCTATCCATCATACCGGCATGATTATCTTCGAAGCCCTGCCCCGCCATCTCAAAATCCACAGCCACTACCGGCTGCTGGATCCGGAACGAGAGCCGGAGTTCCGCCGGCTGCTGGATGTAATCCTGTCAGCGGTGGAGCAGATTACAGGCCTGGGTGTTTCCGGCTTCATGAAAATGCCCTACAAGGACACCCGCTTCTTCCCTCACATCGAGCGCCTGCCGGAGCGCTATTACCCGCGTAATCCAAGGACTGAGCAGGTTTAGCCACCGACCCGAATCAATCTTTCTGTGTCCGCAATTTCGGACGCTATTGTCCGGTAAAGCCAACAAAACCAGGCGCCCACGTTACAAATTGTCCCGATTACCAGACAGTACCGCTGAAAATCGCGGAGCGAGGCTGCCTGAATCTACCAAAAACGCTTTAAAACAGTGACTTGGGAAACTGGCACGGTTCCTGTAGTGAGGGTGGTCATAACTATAAAAACTGCCTGAAGAACAAATCGTTAAACATTCTGTTTTTCACATTGGCTCGGACAATAATAAGGAACAACTATGCGATTTCTCCTCCTGGCGCTAGTGCTGGTCAGCCCTCTGTGCTTTGCCAAAACCGTGGTTATCGTTCAAAGCTACCATATCGAATACAAATGGGATTCAGATTACATCGAAGCGGTCCGCTCCGTCCTCGGTGAGGATCACGAGATCCGGGTTTTCGAACTGGATACCAAGCGCCTGCCGAAACCTGAATGGCCCAACAAGGTGGCCGAAATCCAGGAAAAGATTTCGGAACTCGACCCAGATGTCGCCATCCTGGGTGACGACAATGCCTTCACATTAATGGCTGAACCTCTGGTTCAGCGCGAGATTCCGGTGGTTTTCCTCGGAGTCAACGGCGGCATCGCCCAGCACCCGGCACTTGATCACCCACTGGTTACCGGGATACTCGAGAGGCCATTTTTCGCTGACAGCATTCGGCACCTCAGGAAAATCCTGCGACAGAAAGACCGGTTCCTGGTGCTGATGGATGATTCACCCACCATGAACAACGCGGTGAATGAATATTTTGGCGAAAAACGGCACGCAACCCTGTACGGTTCAGAACTGGATATTGTCCTCACTAACGACCGTGACACATGGCTGCAAACTGTTGTTGATGCGCACGAGCGCTACGATGCGGTGGTTCTTGGAACCCACCACACCATCCGGGATAAAGACGGCAACTACGTCATTCCCCACGAGCTTCTCAAAGAGGCATTCTACAAGGCGCAGCTTCCGCTGTTCTCATTCTGGGACATCTTCGTTGGCGAGGAACAGAGTATTGGAGGCTTAACCATCTCTGCCCACCAGGAGGGACTGACCGCCGCAAGGCTGGCATCACTGATCCTCAATGGCATGCGGCCAGACCAGATACCACAGCTGAGATCCCTCAGTGGGCACTACGTTTACAGTACAAGCGGCCTTGAACACTGGAATCTTGATCTCTCCCCGATGATTGCCAGCCAGGCCAACTTCGTCAAATAAGCGGGCTGCTGAACCAGAGACGGCTGCGCCCGGGTGAAACTCCGAAGGTGATACTTCAGGTTTCACCGGCGCTGCCGATAATCACTAAAACAAATCATTAAAGGATGACGCTTTGGCCTCCTCTTTCCTCTCATCTGTCGAGCGTAAACTGGGTGTCCCCGGGAAACTGCTGATTGCCCCGGTGTTCATTCTGTTGCTGTTTGCTTCGGTAACTTTTTTCAGTGCCTATGAATTCCAGGAGCTTGATCGGCGGATGAACACCGTCGCCAGGGACCTGGCACCGGATACCGCCATTGGTACCGAATCGGTCATCAGCGTTTACCGAATGCGCCTGCGTGTTTTTGACTATTTCTCCACCGGCGACGAAGAAACCCTCGCCCACTTTGGCGAGCTTGAAGCCGAGTTCAATGAAGTAATGGCCCGGGCCCAGGAGAATATCCAGGATCCGGAATCGGCCAAACTGGTGGATCGCATCAGGACAACCACCGATCAATACATCAAGGCATTCCAGAGCGAGCTGGTTCCTGCCAAACGCCAGGTCCTGACAATCATCGAGGAAGAGCTCGACGTACACGGACCAAATGCGACCCAGGCGTTGCGGATGGCCCTTAACGGCGTTGCCAACCGGGAACCTGAAAGCGATTTGCGGGCCGGCCTCGAACAGCTGCTGAACGATGCCATGGTCATGCAACTGACCGCCCAACGCTACCTGACCAACGGTGATGAGGATTCCCGCAAGGCGCTCGGTTGGGCCATCGAAGACCTGACCGATGCACTGGAGCTGCTGCAACCTGAGAATGGCCCGGACTTTGTTCAGGTGTATATGGAGACCGTTGTAGAAGAGCTGGCGAATTATCAGGCTGCAGTTCAGAAGATGTTGGAGCAGCAGAGTATTGTCGTGAGCGTGAAGGCAGACCAACTGGATGTTCTCGGGCCAGAAATTGCGCGCATGGCCCGTGAGCTGGAATCCAGCATTTTCGCCTCTCTGGAAGTCGAAGCCGACGCCGCCGGGGCGGAAACCGACCTGGCCCTGCGCTTCACCCTGATTGCCTTCTTTGTCTCACTGGTTCTGGGCCTGATCGTCGCTGTGCTCATGAGCCGGATGATGGGCTCTGGCGTCAAACGGGCGAAAACGGAAATCCTCGGCTACCTCGACGACATCGCCAACAACAACGGTGATCTGTCCACCAGGCTCACCCCCGGTCGCCCGGACGAGATCGGTGATTTTATCGGCGCCGTCAACACATTCCTGGAAACCCTCGAAAAAACGATCTCCCAGATTGTGAGGGCGTCCCGCCAGCTTACTGATGAGTCCGAATCGCTTTCCGGCATCACGGATCGGACCACCGCCAACTCGGAACAACAGCGGGATCAGATCACCCAGGTCTCTGCCGCCATGCAGGAAATGGTCTCGACCTCTGAAGAAATCGCCTCGAATACCAGCGAGACTGACGAATCCGCCCGCAGGGCTGCCTCATTGGCCGATTCCGGCCAGGAAACGGTTGGATCGGCTATTCGCGCGGTCACCAACCTTGCCAACCAGGTTGAGAAAGGCTCGACGCGCATCCAACAGCTGGAAAACGAGTCAGCAGAAATTGGCAATGTTCTGGCGGTAATTCAGAGCATTGCGGAACAGACCAACCTCCTGGCTTTGAACGCTGCTATCGAGGCGGCCCGCGCGGGCGAGGCCGGACGAGGGTTTGCCGTGGTTGCCGACGAGGTTCGCGGTCTGGCCAAACGGGTGCAGGAATCCACCGTGGACATCGAGCGCATTGTCTCCCAGCTTCAAAGCGGCGCAGCCGGCGCCGTCGTAGACATGAGCAAGGCCAAGCAGATGGCCGAAGAGGCCAGCGAAGAAGCCAGCAAATCGGGGGAGGCTTTAACAGACATTCTCGCTGCGGTTAATAGCATCGTCGAAATGACGACGCAAATAGCCAGCGCTACCGAACAACAAAGGGCAACGGCTGCGGAGATGACCCAGAATGTCGAAATCAGCAGTGGCGCCATCGAAGAACTGGCAGGCGATATTTCCCAGGTAAACCAGTCGGGCCAGTCTTTGGCTGCCATGGCCGATGAGCTGAACACCCTTGTAAGACGCTTCCGCACCAATGAGAACTGAACAGAATGGTTGCAGATGTTAACCACTTCACGAGAGCGTAAGTGATTACCTGATACCTTGGGGTTTCAAGTTACACAATGTAACCGGAAACGGACTGCCCGGAGGTATCTCGCCATGACGCGCTTTCATTCATCAGGGAAGGCAGGCATTCGCGGCTCTGTCATCGCCATGCTGACAGCGGCTACGTGCCTGGGCACTGCTCACGCCGCAGAGACCGAGAAAGTCATTTTTGCCGCCGAAAATGCGCTTTATGGTGCCGGACATGATATCGGTCGGGCGGATGGCTGGATGGATGAGCAACTCCGAACTGCCATACGCGCCTATCAAGCTCAAAATGGGCTGCAAACCAACGGCAACCTGGATGCGGCAACACTGCAAGCGCTCGGCGTGACCGGAATATCGAGCGCAACCATCACTGCAAATTCGGTCGGCAGTAGAAAGGCGGCAGCAGCACAACTTGGTTTGTCCCTGCCCGAGCCGGCGCCCAGTTCGCCAGCCGTTGCCCGGGCTGAGCCAAAGCTTGTACCTGTATCAGAACCTACCCCGGCCCCCATTCAAGAATCTTCAGAACAGAGCGAGCCAACACCTTCTTCCGGCGCTGAACTAGATAATAAACAAATAGTTACTAGAGATACTTCCAACAAACCTGAAGTTAAGACAGAAAAACCGGTGGCGAAAGCGGCCCCGACAACACCCGAACCGGTGGCTTCAGAGCCCCCTGCCCCAGCTCCAGCTCCGGATCCAGCGCCCCTGCCGGAACCTGCGGTCGCCGAGGAAACAATGCCGGAAGCCACCAAAGAACCAGACCCGGTGCTGGCCCAGCTCCCTACAGAGCCCACCAGTGCAGGCCCAGCGGAGCCGGAAGCAACGGATACGAAGACGGGCCAGCCAATTGAGGGCGACACCACTGCACCAACAAATACAGCAGCTGCCGATAATCCTCAGAGCACCGGCGGCGGATTTTTCAGTGTCTTGTTCGATTTCTTCTTTGGTTGGCTGGTGTGACCGTCAGCTCTGCAACCGGTCCTTGAACACCTTCCAGTCAATCACGTTGCCGTCGGAATCAAAGTGAACGTAGCCACGAAAGCTGGGGTCGTCTTCCCATGCTCTCACAAAGCCGACGGTTTCACCGGCATCTGAGACTATCTCAAAGGCTTCACTCCGGGCATGGGCAATTTCAGTGTCCGGTTCAGTGTCTGAACGCTTGAGGGTAACGGAGGAGTCTAAAGGCAAGGTGCTTCGAAGGAATTCCTGGATCATCGTCAAGCTCTCCTTTCAGGGTGAACCATTCTGGTTCTGGAGGTAGCGTAACTATAGGCCGATCCGGTAATAGAGAATACTGGTTCAGATCAATTATCTTAGATTTTTTCGAGATAAAAAGGCTTTGGGAACAATGGCATATTTCATTATTGTGACAATGCGTAACCTCCCGAACTGATTATTTTTCAACCAGTTCAGAAGGTTACCGTAGCCACTGCCAATCGCTTGTATTGATCAGAATTTCCAGAACGGAGTGCTCAGTTTCTGTTCAACCAGCTCCGGGGAAAACCCGACGTCGTTCAACAACCGGCGATCCATTGTCATTACCAGGTGGATGAAGTTGCGCTTCATCCGCCAGCCTTTGTAAAGAGAAGCAGCTCTTTTCATTTCATTACTCCTTGGTCAACCCAGAATATCGGCCTGTTCAAAACCGGGATCTTGTTTAATTAGGATCCTATTCTAGGCTTGCCAAGGAGTAATCTGAATACTTGGAAACCCCTATAAACAGGGGCTCCGAGCGCATTCAGGCTGCATTATCGTTTCGCTTTCATTGCGACTTCATGACGCTTTGCCGTTTGAAATCAGTACCTGGTAAAGATCGTCCTTGAGCTGTGCCCGCTTCTGCTTCATGCGGTGCAATTTGTCGTCACCTATGGGAGAGTCCCTCTTTTCCAGCCCTTCAATTTCGTGATCAAGCTCCGTGTACTCCTGTAGCTTTTCATTGAACTTCAAATCATTGCTCTTGAGTTCCTGAATAAGGTCTTTGTACTGGGGGAATTCTAGGTGAAGCTCGTGGCTGGAAATGCCCATCGTTCTACTCTCCTTTTCTTTGCAGAGTGTTGATCAAGGCTGATCACCTTCAGCATAGACGAGCGTGCCAGTTTCTGGGCGTCTTTGACAAATCGCTAATTACGCACGACGTTGCATGGGTATAGCATGGTAATACGTTATCCAGTTACGCCTCGGGACACTTGCGAATGACCTTTGCACGAATTACCGGCACCGGTTCTTACCTGCCGGACAATATTGTTACCAATAAAGACCTTGAGAAAATGGTCGACACCACCGACCAGTGGATTCGCGAGCGGACGGGAATCGAAAGACGCCACATAGCCATTGAAGGCCAGACGACGGTGGATCTTGCCGAGCAGGCCGCGAAAAACGCCATCGATGCGGCCGGGATCAAGGCCGAGGACATCGATCTGATCGTGTTTGCCACATCCACCCCAGACAAGATTTTCCCGAGCTCCGCATGCATCCTGCAAGCGCGCCTCGGCATCCATGGTTGCCCGGCCTTCGATATACAGGCCGTATGTAGCGGGTTTGTGTATGCCCTGGCAACTGCCGACAAGTTCATCAAGACCGGAAGCAGCAAGAAAGCCCTGGTTATCGGTGCTGAGGTGTTTTCCCGAATCATTGACTGGGACGACCGCGGCACCTGCGTCTTGTTTGGCGATGGCGCCGGTGCAGTCATATTGGAGGCCGATGAGGAGACCGGCATTCTCTCTACCCACATCCATGCCGATGGTCAGTATGAAGATCTGCTGCACGTACCCTGTGGTATCTCGGACAACTACGATCAGGTAAAAGCCGGACGCGCGTTCGTTGAGATGAAAGGCAACGAAGTGTTCAAAGTGGCAGTTAACACCCTCGGCAAGATCGTGGACGAGACCCTGGCTGCCAATCAGATGCAGAAATCGGAAATCGACTGGCTGGTCCCGCACCAGGCCAATCTGCGCATCATCTCGGCTACGGCCAGGAAACTGAACATGTCCATGGACCAGGTGGTCGTTACGGTGAATGAACACGGCAACACTTCCGCCGCATCCATTCCCCTGGCCCTTGATGTCGCGGTGAGAGACGGCCGAATCAAGCGCAATGAAGTGCTTCTTCTTGAGGCCTTTGGCGGTGGCTTCACCTGGGGATCGGCGTTGCTTAGGTACTGATCGCTAACATTTCAGCTTCCAGAAGGCTCAGCTCAGAGACGGGCTTCAACACAGGTTGAAGCCCGTTTTTCGTTGTGTTTGCCGTACCCTGTCAGATAAACTGTATTTTTATACAGTACAACCAACGCTCACTGCGAGGAATAACCATGGCAGTACAAGCAGTCTACTTTTCTGATAGGGACGGCCTGGATATGGCACTGAAAAATCCTGAGACGATGCTGTTCACTTCAAAAGCCGAAGCCGACGCCCGGGACAAGGTGCTCGAGCTGGCCGAGGAAATCCAGGTATTCCTCGTCCGCAAAGTTGAAGGTCTGGGTGACGATCTGGCGGAGCGCTGCGCCATGGCCATCGCAGAAGAGAAGGACCTGTTCCAGAAAGCCCTCAAGAAACCTGAACTGCTGAACGAAGAACAGGAATAGAGTCAGTAACCAGGCCAAGCAATGCAAAGGCGGCCAATGACGGCCGCCCTGCTCTCAGCGAACGGTTATCCAGCTGCCATTATCGTAGCGCTCGATACCCTGATCAGTCATTCGGTGCAGACTGACCCACTGGTTATCCACCAGAGCCGCCACATCCCGCTGGCGATGCAAAACCGATTCGATTCGATCTGCCGGTGCATCAATCAGGACCGTAAGACGAACCGGTTCATGACGCCAATGGGTGCCGTCGTGCACGGACTGCAACGGCAACCCGATTCTCAAATGCGTTCCATTGCCTTCAACCACACCAACATTGCCCCCGACCACTGAATGCAGCAGTTTGTTGCCGGAACCGTACACGTCCGGAACGGTGACCGACGCGAAGTACTGGAGGTTGATCCAGTTAGCGACCACCATGGGTGCCGCCAGAAGAGACTCGAGAAGACCGCCATCGGCGTCCAGGGCCGGGTCGTAGTCATGCAGGAAAACCCGGCCTGACAGATCGCATCCCCGGGTCTTGCTCCGTTTGGCAAAAATGATTGCCGCGTTGTTGGCCAACCCCCATTCCGGGCGCACCTCAGACCAGTCCCGGGTGCGGGTTTCCATGGCCTGCTCAAGGTTACCATCGTCCAGTCCGTTCAGTTTCAACGGTGTAGCCCGCTCCTTGCGCACGCGAACGCCGGCTTCTTCAAACCGGGCCTCAAGCTCCGCCAGCCTCTGCAGATGGGACTCCGGCACCAGATGACGATCGGCGATCGTCACCTTATCCGTTGTTGTGCAATGTTCGGCAGCCACCGCCCAGGTGAAGTCGGGGATCCTGATACCCTCGCCTGCCAGCCCTGCCCGAATCTGGGGGTCGTTCACCAGGCGCGCCGCAAGCCGCGCATTCACGCCACCGCTCTGACCACCGCAGGCGCCACAGTCGAGACCGGCCTGATTCGGGTTGTTGTCGGTATGGCTTCCGTGGCCAACCAGCACCAGCAAGGGCGCAAAGCCCTTGGTCAGAGACATGCCACGGAGCATGTTGGCCACCAGCGCGACCTTCTGCACATCCGACAGAGGATCCCCGCCAAGGTTGTGCACCAACCGGCCGTCAACGGCCTTTTCTGCTTTCGCTTTGTGGCCTTTTTTCAATGAATCTTTAACCAGCTTCCAGGCCCACGCCAGGCCGGTCGTTTCAACCAGCGTGAAGGTCGAGAGGCTGGTGTATTTTGCTTTCCTTACCGATTCCCGGGCGATCTCTCTCTGATCCAGGGATCGATTCTCTGCAAGGTCCTCGCGCAGGCTGCCCCTAGTATCGATCAACCGGTAGGAAGCGGTCAAAAGCCCCGGCAAACGCCGGGCCGGAGCGAATGGTCCGTGCGGCTGGTGGTCTATTGGCATCCCGAAGAACCCGGCAAAGCCGAGCGTCTGAACCGCTGGATAGACGTCCTCAAGGTGACGGCGCATCACTTCAGACCGGACATCAATACAGAACACGGCCTGGGCATCCGGAATTTCCCGTTCCTCACCGGACACTGGCTGCCGTTCAGCAGCGGCGGCGAGCGTGCTCCACAGAGAGCGCTGATAGCCAATTTCCAAGGCACGCTGCCAGACCCAGAGCCTGGTGCGATTATCGTGATCACCGTTGCGACGCGCCCGCGCCCGCTGCCTCTGCCACTCGGCTTTTTGGCCGGTCGTTGCAAAGGCAACCCCGGCGGATTCCCAAACCAGCATAATAGCCAGAATTTCTGCGCAACGATCCGATGAGCGCCCCTCCAGGTCGGCACGCCAGTCCTCACCCCGGCACCAGGACGCCCAGCCGTTCACTTTCAGCAACAGGCTGTGGCACAGCGCCTCCAGCTCTTCCCCGAAAACGCGAATCCGCGTCACGGCGTCCAGAATGGCCTCGTCCATGTTGTCAGGCACAGCTTTGAAGAAGGCCCTGGCGCCTTTCAGACCAGTAGTGAAATCCAGGGAAAGATCCATTCGGACCGACTCCAGCCAGAACCGAAACAGGCCCGCTTCCTCGTAATCGGCCATGGCTGACCAGCGGCCCTGTCGGTGATCGAAGAAGGCGCCACAAACCCGAGACACCTGATCACACGCTGCTTCAACCAAACCACTTTCGTCGTCGCCGTTTGTCCTCTTGTGGATATCGAGAATGGAACTGCTCAGGGGTGCCGACCTCGAACCTTGACGTCCCAGCCAATCCAGGTACCAGTCGGCGCCTCGGTGGTCGCCACGTTCCGCAATGCTCGCCCGCAGGTCTTCCTCATGGATTCGACCACCCTGCCAGGCTTCCCGGTAGTAGTCTTTCGGCATCAGAATACTGAAGCCTCCACGCTCGCTGAGTATCTGATCCACTCGCGGAGTGGGAAGGTGCCGCAGTCCCCAAAACGGATTGACCGCAATCCACTGGTCCAGCGGCCAGACCGGAGCGACCATCTCGCAGGCCTGCCGGAACGGTTTACGCCAGTCGCCGCTCAACGCCTGCAGTTCGGCTTCAGGCAGGTTCATGTCGCTCATGATCTCTCCTCAAGTCTGAACGGATGGTGGGGAACCCGGCGGAACATGGCAGGCACCTTCAACGCTTCCGCCGCGAGGGAGCGTGTCAGGCGATCGAAAGGCAGCTCCAGATAGAGGCCTTGCCGGAAATGCGCACTGAGGGCCCTTGTCGCCCGAAAATGGGCGCCGAAAACGATCAGGAAGGAGCATACAGCCAGCAGAGAAACCAGTACGGCCCCGGTAAACACTGCAACCCCGGGGGCGGCAAATCCTTCCTGCACCGGAACGGCCGGGCCAATGAGAAGATGCAACAGCGCGTACAACGGAACCAGAAGTACTGCCAGGGCTGCAAGTCTGAGCTTCACCCTGGCTGTCGCACCCGCTGGAATGCCCATGGCCGCCGCAGCCACCGCCAGCACCAACAAGGCACCAAAGACCGCATTGTTTTCCACAATCCCGGGAAACTGAACAAGGATGGCCGCTGCCAGCAAGCCAGTAGACCCGGCCCAGAGGAGCCGGCTGGCCGACGGCGATTCCGGAAACCGCGTTGCCGCCGATACGGCCACGGTGCGACCGGAAGCCAGGAAAGAATGCGCCTTGTACAGCGAATGGGCGAGCAGATGCAGCAGCGCCAGGGTATAGGCCCCCATGCCAATTTCAAACAGCATGAAGCCCATCTGCGCGCAGGTAGACCACGCCAGGGAATGCTTCACCGAGTACTGGGTCATCATGGTCAGTACCGCGACAACGGCAGTCAGCCCGCCGATCACGAGCAGGATCATGTGCCCGGCCGTAAAGCCGTCGAATACCGGGAACAGCCGCAGCCAGAGGAAACCGCCCAGATTGATCACGCCGGCGTGGAGAAGTGCTGAGACGGGTGTCGGAGCTTCCATCACGCGGATAAGCCAGCCATGGAAGGGAATCTGGGCGCACTTGAGAACGGCCGCCAAAGCCAGAGCCACCGAAGCAACCGTTAGCGCGGTTGATCCGCCACTTCGGGCGGCTTCGCTCTGTACCATTTCCGGGAGATAGAAGGTGCCGTACTGAAAATAGAGGGCCACCACGCCGGAGACCACCAGCGCATCCGCCACCCGGCTGACAATGAACTTCTGAACGGCCGCCATGCGGGCCTGGGGACGGTCCGGATAGAGAGTCAGCAAATGATGCAGGGCCAGACTCACGCCAATCCAGGCGCCCGCAAGGATCAGAAGGTGGTTGGTAAACACCAGCACCAGAACAGAGGCGACGGTCACCAGAAACCAGGGCAGAAACCGGTCCCGCCCCGGATCCTGGCTGAGGTAATTGTCCGCAAATCGCAGGATAACCCACCCGATAAAGGCCACCATGGTAGACATCCAGACCGCTATTCCGTCCGGATACAGACCGAATTGCCCGCCGAGGGTCACCAGGGTGTTGCTGTCACCGCCAATGCGCGACTGAATCAGGAGTAGCATCCCCACCAGAATTGACGAAGCCATGGAGGCTAGCAGCAACCATCTGGCCATCCGCCAACAGTGGTTAACCTTCAGTGGATTTTTCAGCCAACCACTCAACCCGGCCAACAGGAAAAGGCCCACTGGCAGGAGCAGCCATATCGCGAGGATCGATAGCAATGAAAATTCGGCAACTGGATTCATACTTGCAAACCTCCTGATTGCCTGTACTTTGCCGCCATTCGTCACATATAAAAAATGGTTTATACTTATCAGATCATTCGTTTTTAGAGAACGAACATCCATGAAACTGAATTACCATCATCTCTACTATTTCTGGAAGGTTGCCCGCACCGGCCACCTGACCCGCGCCGCCGAGTCGCTGCATATTTCCCAATCCGCGCTGTCTGGTCAGATCCGTAAACTGGAAGAAAGCCTGGGGCACGACCTTTTCATCCGGGAAGGACGACGTCTGAAGCTGTCTGAAGCCGGGCGAATGGCGTTTTCCTATGCCGAGGAGATCTTCCGCCAGGGAGAGGAGCTAACGGCATTGTTTGCCTCCGGCGCTCAGCCGAACCGCGAGATACTCCGCATCGGAGCCGTTGCTACCCTCTCCCGAAACTTCCAGGAGGGATTCCTGCAGCCGCTTTTGAATCGGGAAGATCTGGAACTGAGTCTGCAAAGCAGTCACATGGATGAGTTACTGAGAAGGCTCTCGGCGCACAGGCTGGACCTGATCCTTGCCAACCAGGCGGTACAGGGCGACGAACAGAATCCCTGGCGCTGCCGGCTGATTGCCAAACAACCCGTGAGCATTATCGGGCCCCGGGGAGCGGAGGTTCAGGGCGATTTCACGGACGTACTGCGCGGACGAACCCTGATCGTTCCGGGGCCGGACAACAACATACGCCATGCCTTCGACCAGTTGTGCGAGTACCACAGGCTGCGCCCGAACATCGCCGCCGAAGTAGACGACATGGCCATGATGCGACTCCTGACCCGAGATACCGGCCACTTTGCGATCATGCCACCGGTCGTAGTACGGGATGAAATGAAAAGCGGAGCCTTGGCGGACTATGGCGCCCTCCCCGGCGTTTTCGAGGAATTCTATGCCATCAGCATCCGACGCCAGTTCGAGACGCCGGCGCTTCGGGAGTTGCTGACCCAAACCAGGGACAATTTCCTGACCCGGACGCCGATTGGTTTTTCTGACTAGTCCGTGTGGCGAAAAATGTCATCCATCCGGGCTGCTTACATCCGTATACTGAAGCCGAAACACCACAATAATAACGCCGGACACCAGACCATGACCCAATCCAGCCGCCAGAAGCGCCCGTCCATTCTGATCATAGGTACCGGGTTCGGTGGCCTGGGCATGGCCATAAAACTGAAGCTGGCAGGCTTCCGGAACCTCACCCTGCTTGAGAAGGCCGACCGGGTTGGTGGCACCTGGCGCGACAACACTTACCCCGGTGCCGCCTGCGATGTGCAGTCACACTTTTATTCCTATTCGTTTGAACCCAAGCACGACTGGTCCAGAAAGTTCGGGTTGCAGCGGGAAATACTCGGCTACATGGAGCACTGCGTCGAGAAATACCGGCTCGGCGATCACATCCGGTTCCAGGCGGAGGTGCAAGAGGCCAGCTTTGACGAACACTCGAACCAGTGGACTGCCACCCTGGCAAACGGCGAGCAGCTTACTGCCGATGTGCTGATCACCGCTACCGGGCAACTGAATCAGCCTGCCTGGCCAAAGCTCGCCGGCCTGGATCGATTCCAGGGCAAGATGTTCCACTCGGCCCGCTGGGATCACGACTATGACCTGACCGGTAAACGGGTGGCCGTGATTGGCACCGGTGCCAGCGCTATCCAGTTTGTTCCGGAGATTGCGCCGAAGGTCAAACAGCTGGACCTGTTCCAGCGCTCCGCAGCCTGGGTACTCCCAAAGCCGGATCGCCCCTTCAGGCGCTGGGAGCAGACTCTGTTCCAGAAGCTGCCGCTGTGGGATCGTTTCTATCGTTACCTGATCTACTGGAAAAACGAGAGCCGCGCTCTGGCATTCACCAGATTCAGTGGCCTGCTGGAGTATTACGCAAATCAGGCAAAACGAGAGGCCAGAAAGCGGGTGACAGATCCCGCCAAACTGAAAAAAATCATTCCGGACTACAAGATCGGATGTAAACGAATTCTCATTTCCAATGACTGGTACCCGGCCAGCAACCGGCCCAACGTGCACCTGATTACCGACCCGATCGAGCGCATTGACGAGACTGGCGTACTCACCGCGGACGGCCACCACCACCCTGCCGATGCCATTATCTGCGGCACCGGGTTTCGGGCCTCAGAGTTTCTCTCGCCTATCCGGATAAGCGGCCGGGGCGGCAAGACCCTGAACGCGGCTTGGCAGAACGGCGCCGCCGCCTTCAAAGGCATCACCGTCAGCGGCTTCCCGAACATGTTCATGCTGTATGGGCCGAACACCAACCTGGCCCACAACTCGATCCTGTACATGCTGGAATCCCAGTTTCGATACGTTCTGGACTGCCTCGAAGCGCTGGAAAAATACCCGCATTCCGCCATGGACGTACGCCAGGATCGCCAGGACCGCTTCACCCATGTGGTGCAACAGGGCCTGGAAGATACGGTCTGGAGTTCTGGCTGTACATCGTGGTACCTGGATGCCAATGGCCGTAACACCGTCAACTGGCCAGGGTTCACCTTCACCTACCGGTTTGCTACCCGCCACGTGGACACCGCCGATTACCAGTTTCTGTACCCCGCGCAAACCACGGATTAAATTCCCGGTTTGAACTTGCGCTTGAAGCTTTACCTAATTCATAGGATGATTGGGTTATCGGTTTGAAGGATGATAGACACCATGTTGGAACGTATCCGCAAAGGCTCTCTGGTAGAAACCGCCATCGAGAGCCTCAGAAACGCTATTGAGAAGGGCGACTGGGCCGTGGGAGATCGCCTGCCCGTGGAATCGGAGCTGTCCGACTCCCTTGGAGTCAGCCGCAATACCGTTCGCGAAGCGGTTCGGGTTCTGGTTCACGTGGGGATGCTGGAAACCCGCCAGGGCGATGGCACCTACGTGCGCGCCACCCGTGATGCCGGGGAAACTCTACGGAGGATTGCCCGCACCCAGCTGGCGGATCAGCTGGAAGTAAGGATCATGCTGGAAACAGAGGCCGCCAAACTGGCCGCAACCCGGCGAACAGACCAGGATCTGCGCCAGATGACCTCCGCGCTGGATGCACGTGCGAAAGCCGGGCAAAACCTGCAGGCCCGTATCCGGCACGATGAAGCCTTCCACCATGCCCTGGTAGCCGCGTCCCACAACTCGGCCCTGGTGGAGCTGTATGATTATTTCTCCCACGCCGTCAGCCAGACCATCGAGCAAACCGAAACCGACACCAACTTACCGGAGCCCTCGCAAGAAGACCACGAACTGCTGCTCGCCGCCGTCAGACGACAGGATGAGAGCCAAGCCGAGGCCCTGGCCAGGGAGCTCTTAAAACCCAGCCTTCAGGCACTCAAACGTCAGGAGTCCTGATTCATGAAGTTCCGGATCGACACTTTTACCCTTTTACTGCTCGGCGCCATCGTACTGGCCACGTTCCTGCCCGCTACCGGCCAGGCCGGGGATGCATTGGCAACTGCCGGAACGGTCGCTGTTGCCCTGCTCTTCTTCTTTCATGGTGCGGCACTGTCCCGGGAGCAGATCATCGCCGGTGCCACCCACTGGCGACTGCACATACTGATCACGTCCCTTACTTTCATCTTCTTTCCGCTGGCGGTGCTGCCGATCAACGGGCTCAGCAACATAGTGCCCTCCTGGATGCCGAAAGATCTTGGCCTCGGCTTCCTCTACCTGGGGGTTCTGCCTTCTGCCGTTTCATCATCCATCGCCTATACCGCAATGGCTCGAGGCAACGTTCCAGCGGCCATCTGCAGCGCAGCCGCTTCCAATGTCTTTGGCATGATGCTGACACCGTTCCTGCTGTTGCTGCTGGTGAGCACATCCGGCGGTGGGGACTTCTCCATAGCGGAGGCCCTGAAAGACATTATCCTGCAACTGCTGCTGCCCTTTGCAGTTGGTCACGCACTCAGGCCGTGGCTCGGCGGATTCCTTGGCAGAAATGAAACCCTCATGTCCCGTTACGACCAGTGCGTGATCTGGCTGATCGTTTACTCCGCCTTCTCACACTCGGTAGAAAGCGGGTTGTGGGAGAACCTGCCGCTGCAGGCCATTCTGTTCGCTATAGGGCTGTGCCTGGGATTACTGCTTCTGTTTATGGTGTTTGCGAAGTTTCTGGTGCGGCGATTCGGTTTTAGCCTGGAAGATGAGGCGGCAGTGGTGTTCTGCGGCTCGAAAAAGAGCCTGGCGTCCGGCCTGCCCATGGCCAAGGTTCTGTTCTCCGGCCACCCTGGCTTCGGCATGATCGTGTTACCGATCATGTGCTACAACCAGATACAGGTGATTGTCGGCGCCATCCTGGCCCAGAAGTACCGTGAGAAGATCGAGAGGGCGAACGCAGATACGGCTGGCTGATCGGGGCGGCGGAGTTAACCGCCCCCTCCCATGCCGCCAAACAGAGTAGCGAGAATTACCAGGCCGACAATCCAGCCAATCACTGCCGGCCAGAAATTCACCATCTGGGGCGGCTGCTCACCCTGATCTTCCGCCATCCCCGGTTCCGGGTAGTTGCGCTCGTCCGCTAACTCCGGTGCCTCTTCAACGCTGAACCAGCCAAACCACTCTCCAAGGAACTGGGCAACCGGTGCCGGGAAAGACCCGTTTTCAGCCATCGGCCGCACCTGGGGTTCCAGCTGCCGGCCAATTTCACGTCGCAATGGCGGCTGATCGGCAGGCGGCTCACAGAGAATGGCTTTCCAGATGCCCGCATCTCTGCTTCTGGAAGAGTCATTGAGCAGCGCCTTGATCTGTATAACCACCTCACGAACCACCTGCCCGTCGTTGGCATCCAGGGGGCGTTCGGTCGCCTCGTCCGGCACCTCGGTGGACTGCGCGGGCGGAACCGGGTCGGCGGCCCGCGTCACCGGCGCCGGAGCATCACCCACCGCTTCCCGGAAGGCCTGTTCCAAGCTTTTCGCCTCGTCTTCAGAGGCAAATTTGAGCTGTTGCTCATACGCATCCTGGATTTTCCGGCGGTCGCCGGTTGGCTCAATTCCAAGGATCTCCCAACAATTCATACAGCTGCAACTCCCGGGCCGAGATTCATTACATTTCAGAGAGACAAAACGCCTGTAGTCCCTTACGATAGGACCCAACAACAAAAACCGCTTTCTCTTTTTTCTCGGCAGATTATAGAACGTCAACCATGCATCAATCGACCAAAATGGCAGAGATGGTGAACCGCCGCGCTTTTTCAACCTGCGTCGGCATCAGTCTCGCCCTTTCCGCCCTGCTACCAGCCACAGCCCTCGCTCAGACTGAAACCCCCGAGTTCATACCCGGATTACTTGCCCTGGAAGGCGAGCAAAGCGACATCCCTGAAGTGCTGACCACGACACGACTGCGCCAGTCTAAACTCCGGGTACCAGGGACCACCACAATCATCACAGGCGATATGATTCGTGATCTCGGCATCATGAACCTGGTAGAGGCATTCCGGCTCGTTCCGGGTATGGTGGTGGGTCACTGGGGCAGCACGAATCCGGTGGCAACCTACCACGGCACCTCCCAATACGAGCAGCGCCGACTGCAGGTTCAGATTGACGGGCGAACCGCTTACCGGATCAGCCTGGCCGACGTAGACTGGCTCGGAATGCCGGTGGCACTGGAAAATATCGAGCGCATTGAAGTAAGCCGGGGGCCGAATTCTGCCGCCTATGGCATCAATGCGTTTCTTGGCAGCATCAATATCATTACCCGTTCACCTCAGGATACGGCCGGCGTGGAAGCCTACACCTCGGTTGGGTCTCGCGGGCACCTTCGTACGTTTACCTCCGTGGGCGATACCGATGCCGACAAAAGTTGGCGGCTGTCGTACGAAAAGCGCAAATCCAACGGCTTTGACAATCAGATTGATGGCGGCCAGGAAATCCCTTTCCACGACGGCCATGACATCAACAACTTCAATTTCGACAGCGTGTTCCGGATTGACCGGCAACACTCGATTGATGTCCGGGCAGGCGTTCTCGACGGCGTGAATGAAGAGGATCTCGAGAAGTCCGGCAAACTGGGAGCCACCACCAATCCGGACATCATCATGGACGACTACTACCTGCATGTCCGGTTCGACGGAGCGACTTCGCCCGACCATTTTTACCATATTCAGGCAAGCTACCAGAACCAGAGGCAACGGCAGCGGTGGTCGGTGTCAGCGCCTGCGGCAGACATCAACGCCCTTCTGCCAACCGGGTTTCCGCCATTTCCCGAAGACCAGGGCCCCTTTATCGCTGACCTGAACGAAGACCTCGAAGAAACCCGGCAGGAAATCGAATTCCAGGACACACTCATTTTCAGCAACCAGTTCAAGCTGGTCTCCGGGTTGGGCTACCGCAAGGACTCGTTCAATTCTGAAACCTACTTCAACGGCAAAGGGAACAACTACCAATCACGCGTATTCGCCAACGCCGAGTACTCACCCTTCCGGTGGCTGACCTTCAACGCAGGCGGCAACTGGGAACAGACCACGACCACCGATGAAGACTATTTCTCGCCCCGAGCCGCAGCGAACTTCATTCTGAACAACAACCACGCCCTTCGGTTCGTGTTTTCCAAGGCGGTCCGCACACCGGACGCCTTCGAGCAGAACCCGGACTGGGGCTATACACCGACCAACGTGCAGCCCCCGTTTGAAGCATTGGACGGCCAGAGAATCGAAGTCGAAAGCCTCCTGGACCCGAGCACATCGACGTACGGCCAGGAACTGGAAGAGGAGTGGATCACCTCCCGGGAGATCAGCTACTTTGGCCAGTTCCATCTCGAGAAGGCCCTTTTCTCAGTGGAGGTGCGCTACTTCAATGACGATTTCCGGGACATGATCAGCGGTGTCATTAACGAAGAAGAGTGGTATATCGCCAACAACGTCGATCTGGAGCAGGAAGGCGTTGAGCTGGAAACGTCACTGGAATTCTCCGGTACCAAGCTTCGTGCCACCTACGCCTATCTTGAACAGGAAGGCCAGTACACCGGCGACCCGGCTGCGCTGCCGGTGGACAAGCAGGAACGCGCTGTCGATCTACTGGCCCGTCTCTCGGCCCGGGATTCGGGCAGCTTCGCGTGGATACAGGATCTGCCGATGGGCTTCATGACTTCGGCGGCGATGTACTGGACCAATGAAGTACGGGATACTCGATTTGAGCGGGCGGATTTTCGTTTGGCCCGCCGGGTAGACAAAACCGATTACAGTTATATGCTGGCACTGACGATCCAGCATTACCTGAACCCCAAGCCATGGATCAGCCCGGACAACCGGATTGAGGATCACAACCAGTTTTTTGTTGAGGCTGGTATTCGTTTCTGAAGCTAACAAGGACAGCGCGAGCCCTGGACGGTATGGAGCGGAGTACAGACACGATACATCGAGAGCAGTCGGGATGCAGAACGACGGGTCTTTTTCCCAGGGCCCTTGCTGCTCTGCTTCTGGCCGTATTTTCGATGTTCACCCACGCCCAGGAATCACCGGCCCGCACGGTCTACTTTGCCGGCTCCGGAAACGCCCCGCTTGATCAACACCTGGTGCAACTCCTGAGGGACAAGCTGGAGCCGGCACTCTCCCTGACCGAGGTTGCCGAGGACCAACTTGCCACGCTTGGCGACGGCCCGATAATCACCGTCGGGCCCGCTGCTTTTTCCCGCGCCCGCCAGGCAAACCGTTCCGCCCACATTCTGGCAATGCTGGTCGAGAAATCCTTTATTTCAGGGTTCGCGGAACGCAACCCCGGCCAGATTACGGGCGTTCTGTACGACGTCCCCCTCATTCGCCAGGCGCTTACGGGAAAGGCGATCCTGCCACAGGCCACCAAGGTAGCCCTGCTGGCGACCGCAGACTCGGTTGAACTTTACGAACCTCTGATTGATGAGCTGCCAAGCTATGGCATGTCGGCACGGATATTTCTTGTCGACAGTAACGACAAGCTGATTCCCACCCTCGTCCGGGCGCTGGGTTACGGTGATTTTCTGCTAGCCGCCCCGGACAGTGCCATCTACAACCCCAGAACCATCAAACATATTCTGTTAACCGCCTATCGCCGTAATCAGATTGTCATCGGACCGACTCAGGCTTATGTGAAAGCGGGATCCCTGGCATCCAGTTACGCGCCGTTCCCTGAAATGGTCGAGCTGGCCAATGAGTTTCTGGAAACGTTTTACGAATCCGGAAAATTTCCGGCTCCCGCCTATCCGGAAGAGTTCCGGGTCGAGGTGAACACTCAGGTCGCACGCTCCCTGAACATCCCCTTACCCAGCCGTGAGGATATTGCCACACGGGTGGATCGACAACTGACCGTCAATGGGGAGGCGTCTGATGAGTAACAGCCACCGGCAACAACGCCCCCTGTCCCGCAAACTCCTGCTCCTGGGCGCGTTACCGGCCGTTGTCATGTTCATCGTGCTCATGGTGTTCTTCACGTCCGTGCGGCTGGAAGATGCCCGTCGGGATGTATCAGACAGCAGCCAGATGCTTGCCGACAGCCTGGCACCCGCGCTCGAGTACGCGGTAGTTTCCGGGAACACCCAGGCTCTGGATCAGATACTCTCCCAGTCACTGCGCCGCAGCAAAGCAGACTGGATCCGGGTTTCGGATGTTATGGGAGACCAGATCGGCTTTGTTTCCCACCAATCGGTCGATCCTGCTGATATGCCCCAGCGCTACCAGATTTTCGAGGCCGACATTCTCCAGCAACCCCTGGAGTTTGGCTCTGAGCGTACTGCGGAATGGTTTGAACCGGACTATGGCTTTGGCTCGGGCTCTCTTCGCGTTGGTACTGTTCAGGTCGGCGTGGGTCACGATGTTCTTGCCAACAGACGACAGGATATCCTCTGGACGTCCATTGCCGTCGGCGTGGCACTGCTGCTCTTTACCATACTGATCATCAACCATTTCCTCGGAACTATTCTTGCACCCATCCGGGATCTTGCCGGACGAATCGGAAAACTGACGGCCGGTGACTATCAGGAACGCCCTCTGAATACCCACCAGAGTTCCCGGGAGATTGTCGCCATTGAAGATCAGCTGAACGAACTTGCCCGCCATCTGGCGAGCCTGAAGACAGCGCGGGACCAGACACTGGCCGCTTCGGAAGGGGCACGGGAAAAGGCTGAAATGGCGAACCAGGCCAAATCCGAGTTCCTGGCCACCATGAGCCACGAGCTGCGTACACCCTTGAACGGGGTTCTCGGGATGGTGGATCTGATTCAGGAAGAGCCGTTAACCCATCGCCAACGGGAATACCTCACTACCGCACGCCAATCCACCGAGGATCTGCTCACCGTCATCGGGGACATCCTGGATTACTCAAAAATAGACAGTGGCACCCTGAAGCTTGAAAACCAGGAGTTTGACCTTCGCGAGCTGATTTCCAACTGTACCGCCACCTACCGGCACCTGGCTGAACAGCAAGGCCTCGCTCTCAACCTCAAATTCTTTGGCGATTGGCCTGAGAACCCGGTGGTCATAGGCGACCCGGCACGTCTTCGTCAAATCCTTGCGGGGCTTGCCGATAACGCCATCAAGTTTACCGGTGATGGTTTCATCAACATCCAGGCCGGATGTTTCGCCCTGGAAGACAACTGCATTATTCTGAATTGCTCGGTAAGTGATTCCGGTTCCGGGATCCCGGTTGATCGCCTGCGGGATATTTTTAATTCCTTTGAGCAGTTGGATGGCAGTAATAGCAGACGCTACGGCGGCACGGGCCTGGGACTGTCCCTGGTACAACGCCTGGTGGAACTCATGGGCGGCCATATCCAGGTGGAAACCGATCTGGGGAAAGGCTCCTCGTTCCGCTTTGAGCTCCCCTTTGAGCTGGCCAGCCCGACCAGTCAGCCAGAGCCTGCCGGACCGCCTCCCAGGGAAACCATCAGTGGCACTAGTCATGCCCTGGTGGTGGAAGACAACCCTGTGAACCAGCGTGTAGCCACCGCTATGCTCAAACGACTGGGATTTCAGACGGATTCTGCCAACAACGGCAAGGAAGCACTTGAGAAGGTGACGACCAATCACACCGGCTACGACATTATTCTGATGGATTGCCAGATGCCGGTGATGGATGGATACGAAGCCACCCGTTATATCCGGGAATGGGAACAAAGCAACGGGCAGAGCGGCACCCCGATTATTGCATTAACAGCCGATGTACTGCCCGGAACCGAGAAGAGCTGCCTGGACTGCGGCATGAACGATTATCTTGCCAAGCCTGTTCGGAAGGAAATGCTGCGCGAGGTGCTCAGCCGCTGGATTCAGCTATAGGAAAGCGCCAGCGCCCTCACCCGGGCGCCAGCCCCTGGTTCAGGCTACTGGTTCCCTCATGGTGACAAACTCTTCCGCAGACGTCGGATGAATGCCCAGGGTGGAATCAAACTGGGCCTTGGTGGCACCAGCCTTGATCGCAACGGCCAGTCCCTGGGTGATCTCACCCGCATCCGGGCCCACCATATGGGCACCCAACACTTTGTCAGTCTCGTCGTCTACGACCAGCTTCATCAGGCTACGCTCATCGCGACCACTGAGGGTATATTTCATCGGGCGGAACTCGGAACGGTAAATCCGCAGCCGATGCCCCGCGTCACGGGCCTCTTCCTCGGTCAGCCCAACCGTACCGATGTTGGGCTGGCAGAACACGGCGGTGGGAATCGCGGAATAGTCCATCTCGCCTTTGCCGTCGCCAAACAGCCGCCTGGAGAGCACCATGCCCTGTGCCAGGGCGACTGGCGTAAGCTGCGGCGTCCCGATCACATCACCCAACGCGGTAATTGAAGGAACAGCGGTCTGGAAGTGGTCATCCACCACAACATGGCCTGAAGCGCTGAGCTGAACGCCAAGATCCGTCAGGCCCAGCCCGTCCACAAGCGCCCGGCGCCCGGTCGCCGCCATCACCAGCCCGGTCTCCAGGGTTTCACCATTGTTCAGTTGCACCCGGTAATGGGCATTGTCGGCCTCAACGGATTCGATGGTTACACCAAACCGCAGGTTCACGCCCTTCTTGCGCATTTCCTGTTCAGTGAACCGGCGGATGTCACCATCAAACCCACGCAGGAACAGATCTCCACGATAGAGCAACGTGGTATCAACGCCCAGTCCGGCCAGGATGCCGGCAAACTCCACAGCGATGTAGCCACCGCCCCACACCACAGCCTGCTTGGGCAGTTGCGGCAGGTAGAACATCTCATTGGATGTGAGAATGCATTCCTTGCCAGGTACGTCTGGAATAACCGGCCAGCTACCGGTGGCAATGGTAATGTGCCTGGCGCGGTAGGAGGTGTCGCCAACTACCACCGTGTTGGCGTCTGACAGTGAGGCCGTCCCTTCGATGATGGTCACACCGGCGTTTTCCAGCAACCGGCCATAGATACCGTTCAGGCGTTCAATCTCGGCATTCTTGTTGGCCACCAGTTTCGGCCAGTCGAAACTGACATCATCGAGAGGCACCTGCCAGCCATAACCGGCGGCGTCTTCCAGCTCATCGTGAACATGGGCCCCGTACACAAACAGCTTCTTTGGCACACAGCCCACGTTCACGCAGGTTCCGCCAAGGTACCGGGATTCAACCACGGCGACCCTTGCGCCCCTCTGGGCGGACATACGGGCGAGACGAACACCGCCGGAGCCGGCCCCGATAACAATCAGATCAAAATCCTGCTGGTCAGACACAGCTTCTCCCGTTAGACGTTAATTAGATCAGGTTTGGCCAGGCGCGGCCGTTTTGCTTTCCGGGTGCACTTCCCGGAACAGCACATGATCCTCGAAATCACCGAGCTTTATCTTGCCAAGACTCCGGAAACCCTCGGACTCGTAAAAAGGCAGATAGCGATTGTTGCCGGTATCGAGCACCAGGCCACTGCCACGGGGATTCTCGGCACAGAGCTTTTCAACGGTTTTCAGCAACAACCGGCCATAGCCGCGATTCTGGTACTTGGGGTTAACCCCCATCATTGGCAACTGGTGCGCCAGCGGTTGCGGCAGCATGTCACGAATTTTCTCGTGGTAGTCCAGATACCGGCGTGTGGAGGCAAAGCCGGTGGTCAACACCATACGAATCCGCCAGCTTATCTGGTCAGCCAGGTTCATCCGTAGTTCCGGGTCCCCGATGAACGCCACCGCTACCAGCGTATCGTCAACCATCACACCGATCGCTTCCTGATCAAGCTCAAAATACAGGTCTATCAGCTCCCTGATGGTGGCTCTCACACGCTGATCATAGCCGGGGCGTCGGTGATCGAACAGATACTGGAACGTTGGTTCGTTCCGGTAGGCGTGAAACAGAATGGATCTGGCTTCATTGCGCGCCGTTTCGTCGAGACGAACAATGGCTGGCTCGGATTTGTTCTTGTTGTCGGTGCCGCTACTCATCGCTTCCCTCTCCTGCGTCAGTTCCGGACAAAAGGCCCGGAATCTGGTTTTCACAATCAGATGGCCAGTGTTAAACGAACGGATACCCGCCCCGGTTCACTTGCCCTGTCCATGGCGGCCTGGTCAATGACGACACCATGGCTACTGTTCAATCGTTCCAGCCACCCAGCCACCTCTGCAAAGGGCGCGTTCTCAAGCCAGACGCGGATGGCATCCTCTCCGCTGGGTTCAAACCGCTGCAGCGACAACCCCGCCTCACCGGCAGAACGGGTCACCAGGGCCATCAGGGCACGGCCATCCGCAGGCTTATCTGCCGTAGCCGTGGCACTGTCGCCGCCGACGTTCCCCAGGCGTTGAATTGTCTGTTCGTTGGCCTGCATCCAGGCCAGCAATTCACCGGCGTTGTCTCGCGCAGCAACAGATTGCTCATAAAAGCCCGCCGCCGGACGCCATACGGCAAAATACAAAATACCCAGAAACACTGCGATGGCCAATACCACCAGCGCCTGCTGGTCGCGCCGCGGCAACTGGTCGTATTGGGCGATCACTTTGCCGACAGCCGGCTGATCCTTGATTTGGGAAAGCATACCCTTAACCTCCGGAAACCGTCAGGCGGCCACGTGCACCGCTGGCTTCGTTAACAACCGAACCAATCTGCGCTTCCAGCCCCTGGTTCGCAAGGCCGTTTCGCAAGGCGCTGAGGCGATCGTAACTGTCCGCCCTCACATCCACGATCAGTTCACCTCGGGAGCGGCTGTAGTTCACCGAGTTGAAGTTAACGCCCTGGCTACCCGGCAGACGGGCATATTGCTGGCCGGTGTATTTCATCAGGGTGATGAAGTCCACTTCCGGCCCGCTGGAACCGGCAACCCGCAACTGCCCTTCGATAACACGCCGGACATTGCCTGCGTGGGTGCGCCGGTCATCCGGGAAAGCGTCTCGATAAATTGCCATGGCCTCGCTTTGTAATTCCTCCGCCTGATCCTGGTAATAAAACCCCATCCCGGCATATAACGCCACCTGAACACCGAACCAGACTGCCGCCACCGCAATCAACGGCTTCCAGGGTTTCAATGGACTGGCCTTGCCGGATTTCGAGGAGAACATGCCCTGGCAAAGGTTAACCGGCTCACAAAGATGGTGGTGATGGGCGTAGGCGAGCAGTTCCAGCGGCATGAGCTCCAGGGTTTCCCGGCGCACGGAGAGTCGGCCCGAGCCGCTCAATTCGGTGAGGGCAGTTTGCTGAACTTCAAACTCATCGGCGGTGCCGTAAACGGTTACCGGGATCTCCGCCACAACTTCTTCGGCGGAGGGTGCCGCCAGGGTGTGGGCGAACATGCCAAGGTTTGCAGACTGCATGCTCAACCACTCACCTCTTTCGCTCACCATCATGGCCGTTTCACCATCCAGGCAGACGGACCAGCCACCCTCCGTGCGTGGCAACAACGAGGCATCCGGAAAGATGGCGTCGAGGCGAACACGCTCCCAACCGCTGAACAACTGTACCCATTGCGCCATGCGCTCACGGTCTATGGCGGCCACCCGGTAACCATGGTCGGTGTGCGCCCCCAGGGCCAGATGCACAGAATCGATATCCTGGGCGATCTGCTCCTCAACCGCATAAGGCAAGGCCTGATTGATAAACCGACTCTGCTTTGCCGGAATGTCGGCCAGACAGTAGATTGCTTCCTCACCGGGGATAAGACCAATCAGCAGGACATTATCCAGGGCATTCTGCCCCAGAGTCTGTTCGATGGTATCGCGACTGTCGCCGGTACCCCGGGCCTGGGCATCGCCACTGGCGTCGTGCAGGACCCAGTTGAACATCTGGGCATCGGGATCCTGGTCAGCGTCCGCGAACGGCGGTATCGGGCGGACGTAAAGGCGATAAGACATGATTATCCTTCTGAAATGGTAAAAGGCTCTTTGGTAATTCGGTTTTTCTGCCCGGTATCCCTGCTAACCGTCTGGACTTCGCCTTCCGGAGTCCGGAACACGGTACTGACCATATTCACGACACGGTTATCGTAGGTAATCCGCGAGGCAACTTCAAAAAACCGTGTCTGCAACCCCAGGCCAACCGATTTGAGCCCGAGACCGGCGAACTCCGGCAATGCCAGAAAGTCCTGAAGGTTCTCGAATCGTTCCTCTTCCCGCTTCTCAAGAATAGACGCAGCCTGGGCGTCCGTCAGCTCTTCATGCAGCGAGCGAATCACCATCGCCGTAGCGGTGTTCACATTGATTCCGGCGCCATTAACCGGCAGCGCCGCCACGTGGGGCCGAAGGGCCCGATAAATTTCTTCGGTCATGCCCTCGATCAGGCGCAACTCGGTCACCGTTGTAAATGGCTGGTTGGCGGCCCGGTATGGCTGGTCTGCCATCAGGTACTGGCCATCCTCTGCGCCATAAGCGGTCACCGTCTGGTCATTGGGGTCAATCCAGTCCACCAGTGAATCCACGGAAACGGCGGTAATCCCGAGCGCAGCAAATAGCTGAACGAAACGATTCCGGACTATCGGATCCACCTGGCCATTGGCGCCAACAAGGTCATTAAGATTCAGCCGTCCACCCAGATCGTCGATCTGCACCTCAGCCACGCCATTGTCATCCAGCGGCAGCACGGCGGCATTGGCGGCCCAGAACTCGTCAAGGCTATCGACCATCAGGTTTTCTTCCTTGTCCTCGTCGTAATCCCTGCGCAGGATCAGGCGGGCAAAGGCTTCCGCGCCAATCGCAATGCTCTGGCCCTGTTGCTGGGCCAGGTAGTGCCCTGCCTTGAACACCCGCAAGCTCTGCTGCTGGGTCATCCCTGAAGCAAGCATGACGACCAGGGCCATGGCCAGCAGCACCATGATCAAAGCGACGCCGCGCTGTCGGTTCGGTAACCCGGGGATCTGGGCCATCACCGCCTAACCTCCCTGCCCGGTTGCGCCGGTCGCTTCACCGGGCTGTTCTCCGGCAGCCTCTTCTTCGGTATTTTCCTCTTCCGCTTCACTGGCAGCCTGGTTGGCCTGATTCAGGGCCCCCTGGGCAACCGCCGGATCAAAGTCCGGCAGGGCAAAGGTCCGGACCAGCGTTCCGAAACGCTCGTGCTCCAGGGTCACTTCCAGTCCCAGCGGTAATGGAACATCCGGGCGATTGCCCGGAGTCAGTCCGGCCATTACCTCATCGGTTGGCCATTGGGGCTGCCAGCTCCGGTTGCCATCCAGAAATCGCACTTCCAGGCGTTTTACACCTTCCAGAAGCAACACGTCGCGGCTGTCATCTTCCTGACCCTGGTCCACCATGGGCCAGTACCGGCGCCGCAATTCGCTGCCGGTGTATTCCCAGCCAACGCGCTGCAGGCCACTACGACGGATGCCCAGGGGGTTGCGCCAGCCCTGCCGAGTGAGCAACAGCGAAAAATCATCCTCCCGACTGGACAGTGCCGGCTGGAAATCGCCGTAAATATCCCTGGCCGGCCGGTTGACCACCTGCATGATATCCCGCTCCAGCAGGAGCATGGCCCGCTGCAGCCCGTCAAACTGTTCAGCCAGCTCATTCACCCGATCGCGGGAATTCACTACCCCATTGATCACCTGCCACACACCAAGCCCGATAACCGCGGTTATGGTAACCGCGATCAACACCTCCAGCAGGGTGAACCCATTTTGCTGAGGATGGGAGCGCTGGCGCGGCACGGACATCATTGTGCCCCCACGAAAGCAGACAGGGTATGAATGGGCACCGGCGCCGCGCCTTCCTCCCGGTAACGGGCAACCGTGACCTCTACCCGGCGCATCTTCGCTTCGGCGGTGGCCAGTATTGCTGTCGTCACCCGCCAGCGATAAGGCCCGAAATCAGTGTCTTTGGAGTTCTCGGAAATACCCGGAATGTTTTCCTGGAGGCGGATTTCGTTGATCCGGTTATCTGCCAGCCAGCTTGCCAGGGTTTTGTCACGCACCCGTTCATAACTGGAAATGTACTGGCTGCCGACTTCCGCTGCGGCGGTCGCAATCAGGCCGAACACCAGCAGGGCAATGAGCACTTCGATCAGGGTAAACCCTCGCTGCGTTCTCACCCGCTGCTCCCTTCATCGCCCGGCTTGCGCCACTCCATGGGCGATACACCATCCGAGGCCAGCACATGCATGGTGTCTGAGCCGTTGCCGATGGTGAATTCAAGCTCGAACGGTGTGGTCTCGCCACTGGAGAAGAACACCACGTCCGGCAGCAAGGTGTCCTCGGATGTTGCCAACCTCGGTGCGTCACTCTCGATAAACTCGGTAACGGTCAGCCATTCGGGAAGACTCCGGGCCCGGAACATGCGCTCGCCAGAGGCTTTCCAGTCCCCGGTCTGATCCTGAAAGGCCACGAACTGATAGCCGTCTTCCTCCAGCCGCAAGCCCAGCTCCAGGTTATTAAGCACCGCCTGTTCGGACGCGGTTTGCATGAGCAGATACAGCTCCCGGACTTCGCTCTCCAGCGCCCGCTGCTGGGAGCTTCCCCCCATGGTGAACACCGCAAGGGATGCCAGCAGACCCACAACCACCAGGACCACCAGTATCTCAATCAGGGTGAAACCGGCCTGTCGCGAGCTGACCTGCACAGTACTTTAGCCCTCGGTATTCCAGACGCTGATATCAGCCGCGTCGCCGTCGCCGCCTTCCTGGCCATCCGAGCCGTAGGAATACAGATCATAAGGGCCCTCGGTGCCCGGACTCACGTACTGGTATTCAGAGCCCCAGGGATCCTCCGGAACACTCTTCAGGTAACCGTCCGGGTTCCAGTTCTTGGGTTCGGGGCTGCCACTGGGCTTCGAGACCAGTGCTTCAAGGCCCTGCTGGGTAGACGGGTAATGGCTGTTATCCAGGCGATAGAGGTCCAGCGCATTGGCAATGTTGCTCAACTGGGTTTCCGCCACGGTGACCTTTGCCTGATCACTCCGGCCCATGATGTTCGGTGCCACGATGGCCACCAGCAGGCCAAGGATCACCATAACCACCATGATTTCAATCAGTGTGAAGCCACGGCTGCGGTTGTGCATATTCAGGTTCTTGATCGTCATTGTCTCACTCGTCATTGGCAAGGATTGCTTTCGGTTCGGATGTGTCTCCTGACAATCCGGCGCGGGTTTCTATCCCACGAGATTACTCATATTCAATATCGGTAGCATGATCGCCAACACAATGATCAGCACCACCACGCCCATCACCAGCAGCATCATGGGCTCAAACAGCCCCACAATCGCGGCGATTTTCGACTGCAGGGTGTTTTCCTGCATGCGGGCGGTCCGCTCCAGCATGCTGTCCAGTTCACCGCTGGCCTCCCCGCTGGCGATCATGTGTAGCATCATCGGCGGGAAATAACCGGTCTGGTCGAGGGAACGGTGAAGCGAGCCGCCTTCGCTTACCTTTCTGGCCGCATCTCTCAATTCCTGTCTCAGAAAGTCGTTGGAAAGCACCTCACCGGCAATGCGCATCGCCTCTACCAGCGGTACACCACTGGTGGTCAGAATACTCAGGGTACTGGCATACCGGGCGGTATTCACCCCGCGAACCATCCCGGCGAACAGTGGCAAATGTAGCAAACGCTTGTGAAACCGGAGCCGGAAACCAGGCTTGGTCAGGAAGAACCGGAACACCATCAGTGCACCGACCAGCAATATAAACAGGTAGACACCGTAATCGGCCAGAAATTCCGACACGGCAAGCATCGCCATGGTCAGCGTTGGCAACTCTTGCCCCTGCTTCAAAAACACATCAATGATGTCCGGAACCACATAGGTCAGCAGGAACACCACGATGGCAATGGCAACAATACTCAGAATGATGGGATAAATCGCCGCCAGCTGAATCTTCTGGCGCGCCTCCTGACGGCTTTCGGTGTAATCCGCCAGCCGGTTGAGTACCAGGTCCAGATGGCCGGCGTGCTCCCCTGCGGCAATGGTAGAGCGATACAGTCTCGGGAACGCTCTCGGAAACTCACCCAGGCTGTCTGCCAGAGTGTAGCCTTCCATGACCTTGGCCCGGATAGCGATCAGCATGCTGCGTATCCTGGGTTTCGGAGACTGCTGGGCCGCCGCCGAGAGCGCCTGCTCAATGGGAATACCTGATTGAATCAGCGTTGCCAGCTGGCGGGTAACCAGAGCCAGATCGGCAGCGGCCAGAGAACCCCGGCTGCTCAACGGGTTGCTTCGTGCCTGCTTTTCCGCTGCCGGCTCAACGGCCAGTGGCGTCAGGCCACGCTCCCGGAGTTGCTGGCGGACCGCTCTCGGAGCATCCGCCTCAACCACGCCATGTTTCTGCTTGCCCCGGGAATCGAGCGCCTTGTATTCATAAGCCGGCATGATTTACTGACCCCGGTGCGTAACGCGGAGCACTTCTTCCACCGTGGTCACACCATCGAGGATTTTTTGCACACCGTCTGCGTGAATGCTCGGGCCATGCTGGCGGGCAACCTTTTCCAGATCCAGCTCGCCGGCACGTTTGTGGATGAGCGAGCTGATTTCCTCGGATATCTCCACCACTTCGTAGATACCAATACGGCCGCGGTAACCCAGCTGGTTGCAATGGCTGCAACCGGTTGCCCGGTAAATCGTGGGCGGATAGGCGGGATCCTGCTGCAGGAACTCGCAGTGCTCTTCGGTTGGTGTGTAGGGTTCCCGGCATTCCTTGCACAGGACCCGCACCAGCCGCTGGGCAACAATGCCCACCAGGCTTGATGAAATCAGGAAGGGCTCGATGCCCATGTCCATAAGCCGGGTAATGGCGCCAACGGCGGTGTTGGTGTGCAGTGTGGAGAGAACCAGGTGGCCCGTCAGACTCGCCTGTACGGCAATTTCTGCTGTCTCCAGATCCCGGATCTCACCGATCATCACCACATCGGGGTCCTGGCGCAGAATGGCACGAAGGCCCCGGGCAAAGGTCATGTCCACTTTGGTGTTGACCTGGGTCTGGCCAATCCCCGGCAGGTTGTACTCGATGGGGTCTTCAACGGTCAGGATGTTGCGGCTGCGATCGTTGATTTCCTGCAGCGAGGCATAAAGTGTGGTGGATTTACCGGAACCGGTCGGGCCGGTCACCAGCAGGATTCCATAAGGGCGGTAGATCAGTTTGCGCAGAACCTTCAGGTCCGGCCCTGCCATGCCGAGAGACTCCAGCCGTATGGCTCCGGCCTGCTTGTCCAGCAAACGCAGAACCACCCGCTCACCACTGGAAGACGGCATGGTAGACACCCGGATATCCACTTCACGCCCGGCCACCCGGAGCGCGATACGGCCGTCCTGGGGCACGCGCTTCTCGGCAATATCCAGCTTCGCCATAACCTTGATCCGGGACACCAGCAACGGCGCCAGGGCCCGCTTGGGCTCCACCACTTCCCGCAACACGCCATCCACCCTGAAACGAACCACCAGCCGCTTTTCATAGGTTTCGATGTGAACGTCCGAGGCGCTGGTTTTCACTGCCTCGGTCAGGATGGCGTTTATGAGTCGGATAATCGGCGCATCGTCTTCCTGCTCCAGCAAATCCTCGGTTTCCGGCACCGAATCCGCCAGTGAGGCAAGATCCATATCGTCGCCGATGCCTTCCACCATCTGCATGGCTTCGGCGGAATCATTCTGGTAGGCGGAATTCAGGGCCTGATCGAACCGATCGGGATCAATGGTGGCAAAACGGGCCCGACCGCCACTGATACGGTTCGCCTCCGCCAGCGCCGAATGGGATGCGCCAGGGCGAACCAGAATAACCGGCTCGCCGGCATCCGAACGGGTCAGGATCACTCCGTTGCGCTTGGCAAAAGTAAACGGAAGACGGCCCAGCGGAGCATCCTGCGGCTGAAGTTCAGTGTCTGTGTTCAAGGTCGTCCTCGTTCGTGAAACCCTTTTCGATTCAACTAATTCAGAAAGGCTACCACAGGATATGGACCCGCTGAATAACTCTATACACTATACTGCCAATAAAACGTTGCAGTCTGATAACCTGTGAGCTTTTTCCCGGCCCACAAACTTGCATTCAGGATGATCAATGCTCCTAAACAATGAACGGCTTCCCCTGATTCTTGCGCTTGTGGCAGGGGCTGCCATGGTCGCCCTGACAGCCTGGCAGGGTTACCGTTTCTGGCAAATGGAAAGCCAACAAGGAACTTTCGACTCTGTGCAGCCATTGGTCTCCGATCCGGCTGCCGGGCGCGAGCCACCCAGTGTAAACCTGTCGTCCCTGGACCTGTTCGGGGCCGCTTCGGGCACCAGCGCGCCCGCGGAAATCGATACCGAAAACCTGCCCGAAACCAACCTTCGATTGTTCCTTCGCGGCGTTTTGGCGGCCGATGGCGAGTTCCCTGGCAGCGCGCTGATCGAAGATGACAAGAGCAAAACCGAAGCCTACCTGGTGGGTGATGAATTGCCCGGCAACGCCAAGCTGCGCTCGGTACACCCGAATCGGGTAATCATCGAACGCTCCGGCAAACTCGAAAACCTGTATTTCCCGGAATCCGAAGACCGCAGCGGCATGTCCTTCACTGCCGACCAGCAGGACGAGCCCGCCGCTGAGGCCCGGCAGGCTGCATCTCCCTCGCCCTCGAGAGCGCCCACCTCCGCGACCAGCGGTGAGCAGCGCCGGGAGGAAATCCGCCGGCGCCTTGAGCAGCTCAGGGAACGTCTACGGAACAATAACTGAGGCGCCCCATGGAAACGGCCGCTATCCAGATTCGCCGCCGTTCCAGTCTGCTGCCTGCGTTATTGCTTGTGGTCTCCGTAGTGGGAGCCTTTGAACTTGGCTCTCGCCTGATGAACTATGTCCAGGAAGAATTCGGCACCGAAGCCCACCAACGGCTGGAAAACTGGCAACGCCTCCACGCGCTGGCTGCCAACGCCCCCATCGACCGGCAGCTCCGCTTGGTCAACTCCTTCTTCAACCGGGTGACGTTTGTCAGCGATATCCGCCACTGGGGCGAGGAGGACTACTGGGCAACCCCGGTGGAATTGCTCACCACCAACGGCGGCGATTGCGAGGATTTTTCCATCGCCAAATACCTGACCCTCAAGTCCATGGGCGTGCCCGATGACCAATTGCGTATTGTGTATGTCAAAGCGCTTGAGCTGAACCAGGCTCACATGGTTCTGGCATGGTACCCGGAGCCGGACGCCGATCCCCTTATCCTGGACAACCTTATAAACGACATCAAGCCTGCATCCCAACGCACTGATCTTGAACCGGTTTACAGCTTCAACGGCGAGGGCCTCTGGCTCAATCAGTCCAGCGGAGCGCGTACCCGAATCGGCGACGCGGGGCGACTTTCCCGGTGGCAGGACCTGAACAGCCGTCTGACGGAGTCACTCCGTCCCTGAGCTTGATATCCAGTACTGCCTGGCGGCAAATGACAACGCGACTGACGCCAAGCGACATCAGCACACGGCACAGACCCGCTAGAATTCGCCACACTCGTTTTTAATCTGGAGACTGAAACACATGCGACGCTGGAACGGCTGGGGTGATGAAGGATTCAATCTGGCGATGCCGGAACAGGGCCAGGACTTTCTGGCCGCCCGTATCGGTAACGGCCGCCCGCTTAGGGACGCCACCCTGGAATCAGTCTGCGCCAAAGTGCCGGCCACCCGCCTGAACCCGCCGGCGGCACTGAAAGCACTGATCGACACCACCCCGGAAGCCCGGGTACGGCATGCCCGCGGCCAGAGCCTTGCTGACTGGCTGGCCATGCGCAGCGGCGAGTTTGGTGCTTTTCCCGATGGCGTTGCCTTCCCTACCACCAGCGACGACGTTCAAGCCCTGCTTGCCTGGGCCGCCGAGCAGAGTATTCACCTGATCCCCTACGGCGGTGGCACCAGCGTAGCCGGGCATATAAACCCCATGGACAAGGGCAAGCCGGTGCTGACCGTGGATATGGGCAAGATGAACCGGCTGCTGGATCTGGACCCGGAAAGCCAGATCGCAACGTTCGGCGCAGGTACGCCCGGTCCTCTGGTGGAGTCCCAGCTCCGGGCTCACGGCTATACGCTGGGGCATTTTCCGCAGTCTTTCGAGCTGTCCACCGTGGGCGGCTGGGTGGCCTCCCGCTCCAGTGGCCAGCAGTCCCTGCGCTATGGCCGCATTGAACAACTGTTCGCCGGTGGCCGCGTCGAAACCCTGCAAGGCACCCTTAACCTGCCCACCATTCCTGCTTCCAGTGCCGGCCCCGATATCCGGGAAATGATCCTTGGCTCGGAGGGCCGTATGGGGCTGATCACGGAGGTGAAAGTTCGGGTAACCCCCCTGCCAGAACACGAGAGTTTCCATGTGGTTTTCTTCCCGGATTGGGAAAGCGCGCGCACTGCCAGCCGCCAGTTGGTCCAGAACCGCACACAGCTGTCCATGCTCCGGCTCAGCAACTCGGTAGAGACCGAAACCCAGCTTGCCTTGGCCGGCCACCCCAGACTGATCGGCATGCTAGAGCGCTTCCTTTCGCTGCGGGGTGCCGGTACCGGTAAGTGCATGATGACCTTCGGCGTCACCGGCAGCCGGCACCAGACCCGCAATGCGCTGAAAGAGGCCCGCCGTATCTGCAAGGCCCGGAACGGTGTCTACACCGGCACCCGGCTTGGCGACAAGTGGGCGGCCAAGCGCTTCACCATGCCCTACCTGCGGGAGGCTCTCTGGCAGATGGGCTACGCGGTGGACACCCTGGAGACCGCCACAGACTGGGACAACGTCGACAATCTGCTGGCGCTGATCGAGACCAATCTTCGGGAGGGCCTGACGGATCAGCAGGAGAACACCCACGTGTTCACCCACCTGTCCCACTTCTACAGCCAGGGCTGCAGCATCTACACCACCTATGTGTTCCGGGTGGGCGACAGCTACGAAGAAACCCTCGCGCGCTGGCAAAAGCTCAAGACCAGCACATCCGAACTGATCGTGAACAATCGCGGCACCATCAGCCATCAGCATGGTGTTGGCAAAGATCACGCCCCTTACCTGCCGGTAGAGAAAGGTGAACTGGGAATGCACGCCATCCGCTCCCTGTGCAACACCTTCGACCCGAACGCCATCCTGAACCCGGAAACCCTGCTCAAATGAGCGTACCGCCAAATGGGAGACCCGCGATGACCCGGACCGAAACCCTCGATGCGCTGCGTTCAGGGACCAACGACTTTGATGTGGTGGTGGTCGGCGGCGGCATCACCGGTGCCGGCGTTGCCCGGGAAGCGGCAGGCAGCGGCCTGCGCACCCTGCTGGTGGAACAGAAGGATTTTTCCTGGGGCACCTCCAGCCGGTCCTCGAAGATGGTGCACGGCGGCCTCCGGTACCTGGGCAGCGGGCATTACGGTCTTACCCGGGACGCGGTACGCGAGCGGGAACGTTTGATGGGGGAGGCACCGGGGCTAATCGATCCCCTGCGGTTTATCATGCCCCATTTCAAAGGCCAGTTCCCCGGGCCCAGACTCTTCCAGACCCTGCTGCGGGTTTACGATTTCATTGCCCGCAACCGCAGCCGGCACTTTCTGACCCCGGCCGAATCCATGCTCTGGGTGCCGGGCCTGACCGGGGAAAACCTGGCCGGCGCAAGCGGCTTTACCGATGCGGTTACCGATGACTCCAGACTGGTGCTGCGGTTGATAGCTGAGGCGCGCCGGGATGGAGCAATCTGCCTGAATTACACCCGCGCGCTCAAAGTGAGGCGCAGTGATGATGGGCAAGTATCGGGCTTGCTGATTCAGCCGGAGGAAAACGGTACCCCCATCGAGATTTCCACGCCCCTGGTGATCAACGCCACCGGCGCCTGGGCCGATCGACTGCAATCGGGCGACACTCCCGATAACACCATGCATATCCGTCCCCTGCGCGGCAGCCATCTGGTTCTCCCCTGGTCCTGCCTGCCGGTGTCCTGCTCCGTTTCCCTGTTTCATCCGGAAGATGGCCGCCCGGTGTTTGCCTTCCCATGGCTGGGCACGACCGTACTCGGCACCACCGATCTGGACCATGACGGCAATCTGGATCAGGAGCCGGTGATTTCCGAGGCGGAAACCGCCTATCTGCTGAAAATCGCCTCACGATTGTTTCCGGGCAGCCCCATTACCCGGGACGACATACTCTCCACCTGGGCCGGCGTGCGGCCGGTGGTCACTGATGGCAAGGGCAAGGCGCCTTCCAAGGAAAACCGGGAACACGAACTCCGGCGCGACCGCGGGCTGGTCAGCATCGCCGGTGGCAAGCTCACGACCTTCCGGGTTATCGCCCGGGAAGCGCTCAGCCGGGGACTTGGCGGTAACGTCGGGCAGGCTCTGCGGCCGGCCTCCGAACCGGTATTCCAGCCAACAAAAGATTCAGCAAGGCCAGCGGCCATTGGCCACCAGTGCTGGCAGCGACTGCAGGGCTTCTATGGCCCCGAGCTTGAGGAGCTTCTTGCTTCGGGCCCACTGGAGCCTGTCACGCCGAACCAGGCCTCCGATCTGCTCTGGGCAGAGCTCTGCTGGGCCTGCCAGAAAGAAGACGTTCAGCATCTGGACGATCTGCTTTTGCGCCGAACCCGATTGGGACTGGTGCTACCGAATGCTGGCCAGCAGCTTCTGCCGGATATCCGCAGCCACTGCCAGCCTCTGCTTGGCTGGGACGACAAGCGCTGGGAAGACGAACAGGCCCGGTACCTGGCGATCTATCACAATGCCTATTCGCTGCCACCCCGGGAGGCCTCCGATGCCGGCTGAGCCGCTGATTCTGGCCATCGACAATGGCACCCAGAGCGTTCGCGCACTGCTGTTTGATACCCGGGGCAACCTGGTGGGCAAAGGCAAGCAGGAAATCGAGCCCTATTTCTCGAGAGAACCCGGCTGGGCCGAGCAGCACCCCGAGTATTTCTGGGAACAGCTCGGGGAAGCCTGTAAGTTGCTCTGGAACAACACAGAGGCAACACCAGATCAGGTTGCCGGCGTCACGGTAACGACCCAACGGGGCACCGTTATCAATCTTGATGAAAACGGCCAGCCGCTGCGCCCCGCGATCATCTGGCTAGACCAGCGCCACGCAAATGTGGAAGGCCCGGTCAAAGGGCTCTGGGGATGGCTGTTCAAACTGGCACGGCTGGAAGACACCATCAACCGGTTTCGGGAAAAGACCCAGGCTAACTGGATTGCCCAGAACGAACCCGAGATCTGGGCCCAAACCCGGCACTTTCTCTTGCTTTCCGGCTATCTTAACTACCGACTGACTGGGGAGTTCAGGGACTCAACCGGAAGCCAGGTTGGTTACCTGCCCTTTGACTACAAAAAGCACCGCTGGGCCGGCCAGCGGGATTTTAAATGGCAGACCATGCCGATTGAGCCATCCATGCTGCCTGAGCTCGTGGCACCCGGCGAAACTCTGGGCCATCTGACTGACGAAGCACGCGTGCACCTGGGCCTGTCGAAAAGCCTGCCCGTAATCGCCGCTGCCTCCGACAAGGCCTGCGAGATTCTTGGCTCCGGCGGGCTGACGCCCGACATCGGCTGCATGAGCTACGGCACCACCGCCACCATCAACACCACCAGCCAGCGGTATGTGGAGCCGATCCGGCTAATGCCGCCCTATCCCTCCGCCCTGCCCGGTCATTATTCCACGGAAGTTATGATCTATCGGGGCTTCTGGATGGTGAGCTGGTTCAAGCGCGAATTCGGCCTGCGGGAACAGAAACTGGCCGAGGAACGGGGTATCGAGCCGGAAGCGCTGTTCGATGAACTGGTTCGGGCGGTGCCACCAGGGTCCATGGGCCTGATGCTACAGCCCTACTGGTCACCTGGCGTGCGCCAGCCGGGGCCAGAAGCGAAAGGCTCGATCATCGGTTTTGGCGATGTTCATACCCGTTCCCACATTTACCGGGCGATTCTGGAAGGCCTTGCCTACGCCCTGCGGGAGGGAAAAGAAAAAATCGAAAAGCGGAGTGGCGTGAAGATCCGGAAGCTGCGAGTGGCCGGCGGTGGTTCCCAGAGCGATGCAGCCATGCAGCTCACTGCCGATGTGTTCGGGTTGCCAGCAGAGAGGCCTCATACCTATGAGACCTCCGGGCTCGGCGCCGCCATCGATGCGGCGGTGGGCCTGGGCCTTCATCCGGATTTCGACACGGCCGTGGCAAACATGACCCGGGTTGGCGATGTATTCCACCCCAACGAAGAAACCCGGGCCCTTTACCAACGGCTTTACGCCGAGGTTTACCTGAAGATGTACCCCCAGCTCCAGCCCCTCTACCGGAAAATACGTGAGATTACCGGCTATCCCCGGTAACGCTCTCCGCAACCATTTCGGCAGTAATCGCCGACAGCGTCCAGCCAAGGTGCCCATGACCGGTGTTGTAGAACACTGTCGGCAGGCGCCCCGGACCAACCCTTGGCATCATGTTCGGCAGCATGGGTCGCAGCCCGGCCCAGGGAACGACTTTGCGGGTGCAGACACCCGGGAAGCACTGCTCTACCCAGCGAGTAAGCGGGCGGATGCGGTCGTCCTTGATGTCGCGGTTGTAGCCGCTGAACTCGGCGGTACCGGCAACCCGGAAACGGCCATCGCCCAGGCGGCTGGTGACGATCTTGGTGGCATCGTCCAGCAGGCTGACTGTGGGTGCCGCCTTCTGCGAGGCTTCGTCTTCCAGTTCTACGGTAATGGAGTAGCCCTTCACCGGGTATATATTCACCCGGTCGCCCAGCTTTTTAGCGAGCCCGCGACTTCCGACACCGGCACAGATCACCACGCCGTCGAAGGTATCCCGGGTTTGCTCGGTACCATCATGGGCGGTTACCCAGGCATTACGGTCGTCGGCGCTCAGCTCGGTCACCGTGTGGCCATAGCAGGTTTTCACCCCGAGCCGTTGGGTGGCATCCGCCAGCCCATTTGTGAACTTGTGGATATCACCGGTGGAGTCACTCTCGGTGAAAAAGCCACCGTAATAAGTGCCGGCCAGAGTCGGCTCGATAGACTTCATCTCCTCCGGGGTAACCGAACGGCGCTCCAGGCCGCCCGCGGAGAGGAGCCGTGACACTTTGGCCGCGTGATCAAACCCGGCCTTGTCGCGATAAATGTGCAGAATGCCCTGTTTCTTGAGATCGAAATCAATGCCCTCTTCCTGGGCCCAGGCAAACAGGTGATCACGGGCAGCGATGGCCAGACGGGCGGTTTCCGTGGTGTTTTTCTCGTACTGGGGAATAGCAGCGATGAACTCGGCGAACCAGCTCAGCTTGTGCCAGGAAGGCTTGGGATTGACCAGCAAAGGGGCGTCCCGGCGAGACATCCACTTGATGCCCTTCATCACCGTTTGCCAGTTGTTCCAGACCTCGGCGTTAGAGGCCGAGAGCTGCCCACCGTTAGCGAAGGAGGTTTCCATCGCCGCATAGCGGTGTTTCTCGTAAACCGTAACGTCAAGCCCGCGCTTGGCAAGGGTGTAGGCCGTGGTAATACCGGTAATACCACCGCCAATGACTGCGATTCGCTTCATTCCAATCTCCGTGAGCGCCCAGGGTTTCCTCTCTGCTCGAAATGGCAGAAAGCACCCCTTCCGTCACGGGACCTGAGAGATTCACGGGCTGTTCAACAAAACCAGCCGCTTGCTCCTTCGGTGTGTCGACTGACGCGATTGTCGACAGCTCTTCGGAAAGTATTCATGTCAGCGGTCCTTTTGCCTGAGAGTTTCCGGGGCAGTTGCTCCTTCGGCGCTGATCGCAAGGGATTCAGTCTCTCCCGCAGACATGTCTGATCGGTAATAAAAGCCAATCAACATAAGCAAACATAGCAAATAACCAGAGGGTATGAAACTGGTGCGTCTGTAATGAAAATGCGCCGAAAATTTGATCGATGTCAGACAATCCATCATCGAACATATACTACGCTTATAAGTACAGAACCAGATCGTCTGAGGTAGGCGAAGCGACATGGACGCTCCACCAGGTTGTTATCCGACGATGACATTCTGTCCGGATTTTCCTATTGCGGTCCCGGCGCATTCTCTCAGGAGGCTGTTTATGTTTCGCTCAAAACAACTTAAGTGTCTGGTTACACCCGCATTAATGGCCTCATTGGCCGTCATTGGCGGGTGCGATCTGGATGGATCCAGCTCTAGCTCAAGCACTAACCCAGGTACAACCCCTTCAACGGAGCAACCTGAAATATCAGAAAAGGTCCTCGACAGTGCCGCCTCCTTCCTGGGAGCGGCGACTGGTAAAGAAGTACCTTTAACGATTGATTCCGTCGTCTTTGTGAACTCCGCGCTGGGGCTCAACGACGTTCCTACCGATCCGAAAAACCTGTACGGCGACCTCTGGATGCTGGTGCGTGATGAGTACGGGGTTCCGGTACTGGACGGAAATGGCTGCATCCAGCCGATTGCCTCGGAAACCATAACCTGGCCGGATGGCACTGAACACGACACTGTGCCCATGGTTCTTGAAGAATTCGACGATTCCGAGCTGGACTTCGCCTGTACCGTGGTGGAGGGCTACGAGACCTACACCGTCGAGCTGGAAATCGGGCGCATGAACATGGTCAGGACCGTCACCCAGAACCCAGCCGTCTTTGCCCGGGCACTGGGCGAAGCAATCGACAACATCAACGCATCAACGGCAATCAAAACCGACCCCGCGGGCAGACTGGTACTGATTACGGAAGTTGATGGTGAGCTGGTCGAGAAAACCATCGACGCCCCGCGGGAAAATCTTGCGCTGTACGCTGCCCTGCTCAAAGAGGGACGCATCGCAGGCTATGGTCCGGAGAGCCACGAGGGTGGGCAGGTGGTTCCAGCTGAATGGAAGGAAATCCGGGATGACCTGGAGCTCGGTGACCTTTCCTATCTGCGCGACGGAACCCCCGGGCGTACTGGCGGTGTGAGCCTGCACGAAGGGTATGTCGATGTTTCGAACATGACCCACAACCGGATGACCGATTACGTCACCCAGTTTGTTTCCTATGTTCAGTACGTCGACTCAGGTTCAACCTGCCATTACCAAGATCAGGTTGCCAATGCCTGGAGCCGCATCTTCAACATGGAAGACTATTACGGCGAGAACATTGCCGGCTTCACAACGCATGCCGATGATGCCAGACGGACCATCGTGTTTACCCATGACGTCATCCAGGACATGCCGGAAACCCCGCTGGAAACCCTCCCACCCAACAGCTTTGACCTGATGCATGCTGCCGCAGCATTCATCGGTGGCGCTTCCAACAAGAGCGTGCCACTGACCATCGATGGACTGGTCTTCCTGAACACGGTACTTGGGCTGAACGAAGGCGTTGAGTTCACCTACAAAGGCGAAGTGTTCGGCGATCTGTGGCAGCTGGAGCGGGATGAAAATGGCGTACCCGTCCTCGATGAAGAAACTGGCTGTCCTCAGCCGATCTCGGAGAACGGCGGATTCGTTCCCATGGAACGGGACGAAACCGGTGAATGCATCATCGTGGCCGGCTTCGAAGATGATGTGATTGAACTCGAACTGGGTCGTCTTAACGTGGCGCGGGTTGCCCTCAGCAATCCCCGCGTACTGGATCGGACCCTGAACGACGTTATGAACTCCATCAACGCCTCCGTGGGTCTCAAGCTGGACCTGTCTGGTCGGCTAGCCTACGGCGTCGACGATGGTACGGGTAATCTCAGCCACTATCAGACCGTCGACTCCCCCCTGGCCGGCCTGGCTATGTACTGGGCGCTGATGCGCTGGGGCAAGCTGGAGGGTACCATCGAAGTAATGGACGAGGGTGCCTGGGTCGAAAAACACATCGCCATTGAGCTGCCGGATCAGGTACTGGCTGACGAAGGCCTGCTGTTTCTCAAGCATGGCACCGCAGCCTGCCAGGGCAATGCTGCAGACTGCGGTGCCAAGCGTCTTGGCAATGGCTACGTTGATTACAGCAGCTTCACCCACTCAACCGAGTCAATCTACTCCGGAGTCAATGTAAGCTACGTGGAGCGCCAACCAGACAACCTGAGCTGCGCCTACACTGACAAAACAGACGACCTCTGGGTTCGTGTGCTTGGCAGCGATGGCTACACCGGCAACAATATCGAGGCCTTCGTCAAACAGGCGGAAGATACTCGTAACGTGATCCAGTTTATCCATACGGTTATTCAGGACCCTGTGGCGACCTGAGAACCCATCGGGCGTTTAACTGGTTCATAAACCCACCCCCGCTTCGGCGGGGGTTTCTTTTGGCCCGCCAGAATCAGTTAAGCTAGAGAGCATGAAACACGCCTCGAAGACCCGCAGACAACTTCAGCAGCAACTGGAACAGGCCCGCGACTACGAGCAATGGTGCGAGGCCGCCACCGCGCTAGACGACATGGACGGCCTGCTGGCCTGGCGCGAGCAGGAAGAAACCGGGATGCTGCATGAAAGCCTGATGCGCAAGCACATGGGCCTTATGGACCATTGCCGGCAGAATGGCGACACAAGGCGATTGATCCGCATTCTTCAGGAAAGCCTGTACCGACACCTGGGCGAACTCTCCAACCCGGATCTGTACACCGTGGCCCGCAGCGGTACCAACCGGTTAGTGGGTGAATTCCTGGACGCCGTCGAGACGTCCATGGAATTCATTTGCGAGCATCCGATTCCGGAAGTGACAACCGCCCGGAAACTGAAAATGTTCCGGGACGCCGAGCGGGTCTATGGCCGGCCGGCGCTGATGCTCAGCGGCGGCGCGGCCTTCGGCATTTACCACATCGGTGTTACCCGGGCACTCTGGCGCCAGGACCTGCTGCCGGATGTCATGGCCGGCTCCAGCATGGGTGCCATCGTGGCGGGCGCCATTTGTACCCGGGACGAGAAAGAACTGGCAGACTTCTTCAACCACCCCGAGCGCATCCACCTCAATGCTTTCCGCTGGCTGGGCGTCCGGGAGGGCCTGAAGGCCGGCCATGCGATGGATCCGCGCCAACTGCAGGAACATCTACGTTATAACCTCGGCAGCGTCAGCTTCAAGGAGGCCTACGAACACAGCGGCCGGACCCTGAACATCTCCGTTTCCCCTACCCGCACCCAACAAAAACCCAGGCTGCTGAACTGGTTGTCCTCACCGGCTGTGTTGGTGGATTCGGCGGTGATGGCCTCCTGTGCCGTGCCGGGTATATTCCCGCCCGTGACCCTTCAGGCGCGGGAATCAAACGGCAGTGCCGACCGCAGCGTGCCCTACATGCCAACCGAAAGCTGGATTGATGGCAGCGTACACGGCGACCTGCCTTTGATGCGAATGGCCCGCCTGCACAACGTAAACAAAACCATCGTGAGCCAGGCCAACCCCCATGTGGTGCCGTTTATCAGCCATCACGACCAGAACGGCGTCACCGCCTGGGCCAAGCGGGCGGCGGTTTCCCTGGCCCACGGCCAGATCGCCACCGCACTGAAACTGACCAAACAGAGCCCTCATCCCGGCCTTATCCGGCCGCTGATCGAGCAGGCCCACGCCATGACCAGCCAGCAGTACCTTGGGGACATCAACATCCACTTCCCGCCCAGAGTCTCCCTTTACCGGAAGGTGCTGGCTAACCCCAGCCCGGAAGACCTGGAGATGTTTATCAATCTCGGGGAACAGGCCACCTGGCCACGGCTGGCGATGATCAAGGATCAGACCCGGATCAGCCGGGCGTTTGATCGCTGTATTACCGCCCTTGAAAAAGAGCTGGACGCAGAAACTGCACAACAAAATTCCTGACGACCCTTCAAAAGCATTGCCCTGCCCAGTCAGCAGATCAACTAGATAACGCAGGCCACCCGAACTATGCTCAGAGCTATCGCCTCATCGCTTTGCGGTGCGCTAATCGCCAACCAAAAGGATGCAGACTCGCAATGGAGCAAGGAAAAGGATTCCGATCAGCGACAGAAGACGGTGAGAACAGGTTCTACGAGCTGATTGAGAGTCTGCCAATGGTGGCTGTCCAGGGTTACGACAGACACCGCCGGGTCATTTACTGGAATGATGCCAGCGCCCGCCTTTACGGCTACTCCCGCGAGGAAGCACTCGGACAATTACTGGAAGACCTGATCATTCCTGATCACATGCGTGACGGTGTGGTTAAAGCCCACCGTGATTGGCTTGAGAACAACATCAGCATCCCCTCCGACGAACTCGAACTTGAGCATAAAGAGGGCCATCTGGTTCCGGTTTACTCAAGCCACGTAATGATCAAGCAGGAAAGCGGCGACTGTGAGATGTTCTGTATCGACATCAGTCTCGAAGAGCAGAAACGTGCCCGAGATGAACTCTATCGACGGGCAAGTTTCGACGACCTGACAGGGCTACCCAACCGGCATTTCATGGAAGCGGAATTGTCGAACCGACTGGATGAAGCCGATCGCCTGCAGCAGGAAGTCGCCGTCGTTTTCATCGATCTGGACAATTTCAAGATCATCAACGATACGCTGGGCCATCATCACGGGGACAGCCTCCTGAAAGCGGTGGCCGAAACCTTGAGAGCGGAACTTCGGGGCGGAGACTTGCTGAGTCGTTTCGGTGGGGACGAATTTGTCCTGCTGATCTTTGACTATGATGGCCCTGAAGGCATACACGAACTTATCTGTCGATTAATCAATGCCCTGGAACACAGAGTCCAGCTGGAAGGAGACTGCTACCAGGTTACCGCCAGTTTCGGTGTCAGTCTGTTTCCGCACAATGGCACCACCGTGGCTGAGCTCATGGGCAATGCCGACGCGGCCATGTACCAGGCCAAGGAAACCGGCAAGAACGGTGTCTGTTTCTATACCCCTGATATCAATGATCGACTGGTGCATTATCAGGAAATCACCAACCTGCTGAGGCACGCCCTGAATAACGATGGGCTGGAATTGGTGTTTCAGCCCCAGATCAGCCTGAACGAACGAAAAAGCAGCTCCTGCGAGGCGCTTCTTCGCTGTTTCAACGGCCAATCACGAGCCGTTTCGCCTGCCATTTTCATTCCGGTGGCAGAGAAGTCTGGCCTAATTAACCGGATTGGCGACTGGGTGATCGAAGCGGCCTGCAAACAACTCGACGCCTGGAAAAAAACGCCTCTGAACAATCTGCGGGTTGATATCAACCTGTCGGGACGTCAGCTCACGAACCCGCATCTTGCCAACCACATTCTCGAGACCCTGAAACGCTACGAACTTGAACCGCACCAGTTAGGGGTTGAGCTAACCGAGAATGAGGTATTTGGCACGGATGAGAACCAGACCAGACAGCTGGAAAAACTGAAAGAGGCTGGCATACATATCTCAATCGATGACTTCGGCACCGGATACTCATCGCTTGTCTACCTCAGAAAACTCCCGGTCTGTGGCATAAAAATCGATCGAAGCTTTCTCCAACATGCGATGCAGAATAACGCCGATATGGCCATCATGGAGGCCATGATCACGGTCGGCCACAGTCTAGGGTTGAGCGTGCTTGTGGAGGGCGTTGAAACGGATGAACAGGCCCAGCTGGTGACAGACCTGGGCTGTGACCTCGCCCAGGGTTTTCTGTATGCCAAGCCGATGCCGGCCCAAAAGATGGAAGAATTCCTGGCAAGCTTCTGAGCAGAGACTCTTAGCCCTGCTCGTATTCCCGAACCAGCTCCTGCAGGAAATACAGCCCGGCGGAGCTCAGGAAGCAGCGCCCTACACCGGCGCGAAACAGCAGGTGGCGTTTATCGAGGTAGTCCAGGGCTTCCGGTACGCCTTTCTCAAAACGCGCTGCTCTCAGGATCTCCTGATACTCCTCATCGCTCGCCAACGCCGAAAGGTCCTGTTCATTAAGTCCGGCATCGGGCCGGCCGAGATATTCCAGGTCTCGCCCGCTGCGTGCGAAATAGCGACCGATCAGCAGCAGGATCACCTGCACCCGGAAGGCGTTCTCGTCGTGTTCCTCGTTCTCGTCGTCACTGCTTTCCTTGAGAAAGAAAAACGCGCCGGTTTCGTTGAACACCAGCTCGCTGCCCAGGTGCTCGTAGAACGTCCGGAAGTGGGACAGGTGGTTGTACAACAGGTTGTAGAGCGGATTGGCACGCAGCTCGGACCGGTTGCTGTCCCAGACATCACGCACAATCACACGGCCGGCCTGGAATTCCCGGTAAATCGCGGCACTGTGGGCCGGCAGAATCTGCTCGAAGCTGCTCGACGTTTGAGATTGATCGGCAGAGTCGTTGGTATCCATCGCGTCTGATAAGTCAGGCATGCTGTTGCTCTTCTTGGTTGACCGCGGCGTTGCTTTCAGTCGTTTCCAGACGGCGCTTGCGGTAGACAAACTGCTCGTTGTCTGATGACTGATCGAGGATTCGGAACCGGTTGGTGGTAACCACCTGCAAACCCTCCGGCGGTGAGTTGACCAACCGGTTCAACGCCGCCAGAAGATCCGGAAAGCGATAGCCAGGTATAAATCCGTCCAGGCGCCCGTGAAGTTCACGTACCAGATCAGTTGTTGGCCGCAGCTCCAGGGTTTCCAGCCATTGATAGAGCTGGTTGATACGCTGGACGTCGATACGGGTGTGCCGGCCGCTGCCGTCCACTTCCTGCAGAACCGGCACCTCGGCCTTGCGGCGAAGGTCGTTCAGGCGCAACTCCAGTTCGCTGAACAACAGCTGGTAGTAGCTGGACGATTCACCGAAGGCGTAGTGTTTGGGGCGCTGCTGGGCCCGCAAGCCCACCAGGAAGCCGGTGCTACGGGCAAACTCCCCGCCCTCCAGCCATTTTCGCTTCAGGCTCAGGGTCTCGGTTTCGCCCTTGAGCTCCTGCAGCTTGCCGTAGAAATGCTCCATGGCGTTGTACTGGACCATGCCCTGGCGGGTCTTGCGCAGAAAGTGCTCCACCTCCTGGGCCACCGCCTGGATGGGTTTGTACAGGGCGTTCAGGCTGATGGAGGAACGGAACAACTGGTCTGCCAGGCTGTGATCATCGTGGCTTTCCAGCAGCCGAACCATCGCTTCCAGGGTCTCGAACAGGTTGCTGCCATCGGGGAGACGCGTATCCGGGTTCAGGAACACCAGGGTCGGCTTGATGTGGCGCTCGTAGAGAGTAACGATCTGCTCAAACAGGTTCTGACGGAACTCCAGGAATTTCTCCGGTGCCCGGCTGGCGTCGCCGGACAGGTCCGCAAGCTGGGCACTGATGGTCTGCATGCGCAGTACATTCTGGCGAAGCAAGCCGATGAGTTGGCTGACCCGTTCGTTCAGATCGTCACGCAGTTCGGTGTAGTCCGGGTCGGCATCGCTGAAGCTGCTGGTTTCCAGCCGATTGCGCACATCCCGTAACGTCACCAGATGGCCCCGCAAGCGGGCATCGGTCAGTTCCTGATACAGCGACGCGTTACAGGCCCGCATCAGGTTGATCAGGGCGTCCTGGAACACCAGACGACGCTCACCTCCGGCCTTGATGATGTCGATCACCAGGCCGCTGCGAAACAGGTTGTCGGTATTCAAGGCGAACCGCACCCGATCCCGATCCGCATTGCCAAGGGTGCGGGTATAGTCCATCACCTCGGCCACCAGATCGCTCTCGCGGATATACCGGGCTTCGTTCCGATCCATCCGTTCGATCATCCGGAACAGGATCTTCGGGTGCTCGAACAGCAGCCGGGTGGTATCCAGGGTGCTGAAGCGTTTACTCATCCACCGGCTCCATCAAGCTGGCCTGGGTCTGGTCAGCCCAGTGGCTCATGGCCTCGCCGTTGGTGAAGCCTTCCGCCCCACCCCAGAACACCAGGGTGCGTTGCGGGCTGTAAGGCTTCGCGGTGCGCATCTGCCCTACTTCCAGGTGCCGGCCGATCAGGTAGATCACTTCCGCGCTGGCACTGTGGGTGGCCGCAGAGAACAGGTTGAAGCCCTGCTTGCGGAGACGTTCCAATAGCGACGGCATCTGGCTGATGTCCACGCTGGCCAGCTCATCCAGCACCATGGGGAACGACAGCTGCACGCCCGGATACAGGACGCGCTTCAGCAGCCGGTACACCAGTTCCAGATTGATCAGGGCCGTGGTGGAGGTGGACTGACCTTTCTTGTCCAGATTGGTGGCATTCTGCTTCCGGGTTCTGTAGGAAATGCCGGTGATCACCTTGTCCATGGTCAGGCGCTTGCTGCCACCCTCCCCGAAAAAGTCCGCCACAAACACCCGCAAACGGTCATAGAACGCGTCCGACTGCAGCTGGTTGCCATAAGGATCGATGTTGTTGGCTTCTTCCACCAGATTGCGGAATTTCGGATCGGTGTGGATGTCCACGCGGATTTCCACCAGATCGTTGATGTGCACGCCTTCCAGCTCGCGGTTCAGCTGTGCTTCGAAACGGGCAATGTGCTCGTGATTGGATTTCAGGGCCTGCCGGTAGCTCGCCACGGTTTCGTTATGGATACCCACCTGCTGCTCCAGCACATTCCAGCGCTCTGCCATGCCGGCGAACAGGTCCGATAGGCTCTTGAACGTTTCTCGAATGACCGAGGACGCCGGGCCGTCTTTCTGCAACTCGCCTTCCGTGTCTTCATGGATGCCGAGATAAACGAACTGGCGCAGGTGGTCGAGAATACTGCGACGACGCTCTTCCAGGTCGTCCAGTTGGCTTTGCAGATCGTCAAACGCCGCCACAGACACCTGTTCGACGTCCAGCGGCTGTTCCGCCTCCACGGCTTTCAGATGCGGGAAGCGATGCTCCACGGTGCCCACGCTGCGACTGAGGCCCGCCAGTTCCCGTTCACGCTCCTCAATCCGCTCTTTTTCGGCCCTGGCTTTGGCAGCCTTCTGCTGAACCGCATCCTGCTTTTCCTGTTCCAGCCGGGCCTGCTCTTTCAGCTTGGCCAGTTGCTCTTCCGCCGCCTGTTTTTCTTCAGTGGCGTCCTTAAGGGTGGTCGCGGCCGCCGGGTAACGCTGCAGCGTTTCCAGATCTTTCTCGATGGCACGGATCTCTTTCTCGGTGCGCTCGATCAACCGTGGCCGATCGTGTTCCTGGTTGGCGGTGTCTGCTAGTTCCGCCCGTTCCTTTTCCAGGCCATGAAGTTCGCCTTCCACATGCCGGCGCTGCTCTGCAAAGTCGGTCTGCCGCGCTGGCTGGGCCTGATATTCGGCATCGAACCAGTCAAAGCCTTTGTCATTGGGCACAAATAGTCGGGCAAACGCTTCGATGGCCGCCTTGCTATCGGCATCCAGATCCTGGCCCGGGCTCGCCATCACCAATCGGGGGTCGACGGCCCGCAGCGGGGCAGCGGTAGCCTCGTCCAACTGGTTCTGCAGCTGCCAATGTTGCTTGCTTTCCCGTTCCTTCAGGGATTCCAGCTTGCGCTCCAGCTCCTGCTTCTTCTTCTGGATCTGCTCCAGCCGAATTTCCGCCTGGGCGGCGCTTTTCAATGCGGCCAGGTGCCCTTTCCTGCTCTCAAGCTCTTCCTTCTGGATATCCTCGATTTCCTGGAGCGTCATCTCCCCATACTGGGACAACAACAGATCGCCATCTTTCTGGTTCTGCTCCGCCTGCTTGATGCGACGCTCGGCAGAACGGATCTCGCCTTTCAGGCCGCTGGCATCCTGCTCCAGTTTTTTGAGGGCCTGGAGCACATGGCGCAACGTCTCATTCTGTTCATTGAACGCCTCTGCTGCGGCTTTTCGTTTTGAACCAATGTCCTGCAAGGCATTGCTCACACCATCCCGAAACGCGGCGAAATCATGCTGGCTGCGGAGTAGCGTCTGGTAGGCCTGATAATCCTTTTGCAGCCTTTCAAACCGCGAACGCTCTTTTTCGATCCGGTTGAGCTGGGTTTGCTGCTGCTTCAACTGATCATGGCGGTTCAGGAAGTCGTCGATGTTGAAATCAAAGGCATCGTCGGCGAACTTCTTGTCTGCCTCGATGATGCTGGCCACCGCATTGGACATGGCCTGATCGTCTGCCTTCATTTCGAACAACAGCAGGATGAGCGTGCGCAGCGACTGCACCCGGCGCTCATCAGACTCACCCAACGGCAGCACGGAATAGCGCACGGCATCGGCGTTCATGAGCTCACTGCTGTACAGCATCTGTTTGAGTTTGGCCGGGTCATTCACCAGCCTGGTTTCTTTTGAAAGCTTTTTCAGCTTTTCTGACAAGCGGCTGAACGACAGCTCCGGCACCGCCTGGCCAATGCCGTCCTCATCATTTCCATCCCAGAACAGCGGCCGCAGCTGATCGTAGCTCACCGGCACAAAGGCACGGCCATAGCTGAGCTGACTGGCGCTGTCGCGGTACAGAATCTGGCAATGCACTCCGGCCGGGTTCTCGGCTTCCATGATCAGGAAACTGAACTGGCTGGGAAAGTAATGCTGGTAGCTTTCCTCGTTGGTATAAAAGCTGCCGGCGCTGGCATTGCGGAAGGCGAATTTCTTGCGGCTGTTCTTGAAGTTGTTCTCCGGCAACAGAAAAAGTCGCAGGCTGTTTAATAGGCTGGACTTGCCCAGGTTCCCCGGGCCAAGAATGAGGCCATGGTTATCCACCGGAATTTCCACGTAACAGAAGCCGGCGGAATCCACCAGCACCAGACGGCGAATACCAAAGTTGAAATTGCCTGGGCTCCCCTGGGAGTCACTCATCCAGAATTATCTCCTGTTCCATGAATTTGCCGGTCGATCGAAACGCCTCGGCCAGGGCCACAAAACCAAGCCCTTCCGCCAGCGATACCGCCCTTGTAAACCGTTCGGTGCTGTCCGGTCTGTTGCGAAACCGGTCCAGCCATGGTTGCCAATCGCGAGGCTGAACAAAGGTGGCTTTGTCACCAAGAGAGGCTGAAACCGTCGAGAACATTTGCAGACCACCCGCATCATAATCGAATGCGCAGAATACGTCTTCGTAGCCCTTCAACCAGTCAAGAATCGCGCCCCGGGTAACCCGGTTGCCACCACCCAACAGCACGTCGCACTCCGAAAATGCCAGGCGCTTGCCCAATGTTTCACTAACGAAGTCGAGCATCTGCGCATACTGGAAGAAATTCTGCTCGTTCTCCACCACCAGCACCGAACGAGCCCGCTTGAAACCGATATCCACCGATTCCGATCCTATAACAACGACGTCCGGCCGGCTGGACGCCAACCCATGATGGTAAACGAGAAGAAAACTGACCTCGGTGCCATGGCGGTGGGAATTACCCTTTTTCGCGGCGTCGAGCCGGTTCAACGGCGTTTGCGCCACATCCTGCAGCTCAGCGAAAGCGCTTTCATCCAGAATCGTGACAAGCCAACGGTTGGTTTTTACCTTTTTCGCCGCAAACAAATCCCTATGCCGGCGCCTGAACGCATCCGGAAGTTTCTTCAGGAAAGCTTCGTAGTTAATGGGCTGGCCACTGAGAATTTTGTCAAGATAGTCGTTCAAGGGCTTACCGCTGTTAACCTTGGAGTAGTGTATGGGCTGGGAAGCAAAATAACTCATAAAGCGTTAATATGGATACTGTACTTGGTCCCTCACCATTCTTGGAGCAAACACTATGCGCCTTCAGGATTTAATTGACGAGGCTAGCGCTCTCCCCGTCGACGAACGAGCGCTGGTTGTAGAGTCATTATTGAAAAGCCTGAACCCAATCGAAGCCAGTATTGACGAGAAATGGTTAAAGGTTGCCGAAAGCCGCCTCGACGAACTCGATTCCGGAAGAGTAGACGCAGTACCTGGCGATGAGGTTTTCAGAAAGATTCGGAGCAGGCTGCAAAAATAATGGATTATTCCTTTCACCCCGCAGCGGAAGCGGAATTGAATGATGCAATCGATTACTACGAATCAATCCACCCAGGCCACAGCATTTTCATTCTTGCCGTTATGAATTTTCATCGCGAGCCAGATTATTGGGAAAAGCGGCAATAACTGCGGAATCCCATCTAAATGCCCCAAACCTTAGTTAGTTTTGATCATAAATTGAGCCGGCTAACCTGGCAGTCCCTTGGTGACCAGGTCATGGGCGGGCAGTCCGATGGTGCGCTGATTCACTCCGAGGAAGGCGTCGGCCTTTTTCACGGCACAGTACGACTGGACAACGGCGGCGGCTTCGCCTCAGTAAAAGCAGACTTTCCGGAACCCGTCGATGCCTCTGGGTTCGCAGGCATTGAATTGCTGGCCCTCGGCGACGGTAAAACCTACAAAATCGGCCTTCGCAACAGCACGGACCGCCGCAGCATCGTGTACCAGCATGCATTCACACCAGGTACAGAAGAATGGAGCCGCATACGCCTGCAGTTCAGTGAATTCATCCCTACCTGGCGCGGCAAGACAGTGACCGACGAGGCACCACTGAATCTTTCGCACCTGGCTTCAGTGAGCCTTTTCGTGTCAGGGCGGCAGGCTGGTGAATTTCGCCTGAGGATGCAGGACTGGAGGTTGATGCAATGACCAAACTCGCCCTGGTAACCGGTGCCAGCGCCGGCATTGGCAAGGAGACCTGTACCCTCTTTGCCCGCAACGGCTACAGGGTTATCGCCCTGTCCCGACAGCCTACCAGCGTCGAGTCTGCCGATCTGGAACTGGCGCTGGATCTGTTGTCCTTTGAGCAGATCGAAGGGCTTGCCGGCACGCTGGAGACGGAAATTGCGGCAGCTGAGCGGGTTATTCTCGTCAACAACTCCGGTTACGGGCAATTTGGCGCGCTTTGCGACCTGTCCGAATCCATGTGGCAACGGCAATTCAGTACTCACGTATTTGGCCCCATCAAACTGGCTGCCGTCTGTCTGAGACTCTGCGAGCAACACGGCAAACCCTTGCGGGTCATCGCGGTTAGCTCTGTTCTCTCCATCACCCCCCAGAAAATGAAAGGCGCCTACTGTGCCGCCAAATCTGCGATGAACACAGCCCATGAGAGCTTCTGGTTCGATGAACAGGGCAGCGAAAGCCTGGAAAGCCTCTCGCTGGTGCTCCCGGGGCCCGTGAAAACCCGGTTCAGGGAACATGCCCTGGCCGCGTTACAGCCCGTGCTTGAGAGAGCGAGCGCGGTGCACCGGGACAAGTACAAAGCTATGGAAGCCTCGCTTGCGCCGGGCGCCGGGATCAAGCCCTTTACAGCCAGTACATCGGACGTTGCCAAGAAGATCGTCAGGGCCGCAGAAGCGGTACGTCCCAAGCCCCGATATCTGGTTACACCCCAGACCTACGCGGCTGAATTTATCACCCGGTTTATTCCCCGCTCGATCCAGCGAATCCTATTGAGGTAGGCAATCATCCGCTAAAGCCGGCCCCGTTTGGGATGCAAGCCGAATAGCAACATATGTATTGCATAAACTCCAAATAGCAACTAATGTATTTCATATCGGCTAATAGCAACTTATAAGCTTCATCATGAATTCACTACTCGAACAGATAAAAGCTCGCCGTAAAGCCCTGGCGCTAAAGCAACACGACATGATGCTGCGCGTGGGGATGTCCCGCCAGCAATATCAGCGGCTGGAATCCAAAGGCAATCCGCGGCTCGATACTCTTGAGCTGGTGGCCAAAGGACTTAAAAGCGAATTGCTGCTTATTCCGCAGGAAAAGGTGAGTGCCGTGCTGGCTGTACTCGCGGGAGATTCAAAGACAACTAGCGAGCCAGATCAATCCGCCAGGAAAAAAAGTGAATCACTAGCCGATGATCCATGGCAAGGATTGCTGGGAGAAAACGAGTGAGCCCAATCGCCAACGATGAAGTCAACGTATTGCAGCTCACCATCCATGGCGTTCTGGTAGGCTACCTCGCGGGCTTTCAGAACGGTCGCAATGTATTGAGCATTGCGGATACCTTCAGAAATAATTCCGCACGCCCGACATTCAGTTTAATTACCCACCCCACGTTTCCGAATGCAGCCAGGCTAATGTCGGAACCGTGGGCACGAAATCAACGGCTGCATCCTGTGCTGTCCAATCTGCTCCCAGAAGGCGCCCTACGTGAACTCACAGCGCAAGTCCTGAAGGTGCATGTCGATAATGAATTTCAGATACTCTCGTATCTCGGAAAAGATTTGCCGGGGGCTATCGAAGCCACCCCCATGGACCCTCAGGAGGTTCCCGCCTATTTACTCGACAACGTGCTAAACACACACGGGAAAGTCAAAGCGGCCAAATTCGATACAGAGGCTCTTCGTAACAAAGGAAAAGACCGGTTTTCCCTCGCTGGCGTGCAAATGAAATTTTCCATGAAGGAAAGCGATGGGCGTTACAATTTGTCGCAAGACAACGTGCTGGGTGACTGGATCATCAAAACTCCCTCCACCAAGCACAAATTTGTACCGCTGAACGAATACACCGCCATGTCACTGGCGGGGCTCGCGGGTGTTGATATTCCCGAGATCCGTCTTGTTGAGCTGGAAATGCTCGATAATCTGCCGCGAATCAACCTACCCGATGAGAAGCAAGCCTTCGCCATCAAGCGCTTCGACCGCGAAGGCAATCAGCGCATTCACATGGAAGACTTCGCCCAAATTTTGGTGAAGTACCCGCACGAAAAATACACATCGGCGAACTATGAGGCTATCGGCAAGGTCATCTATGATTTTTCTGGCGATGGGCTCGCTGACGCCCAACAGTTTGCCAGGCGTTTGTTGATTAATATTCTCCTGGCAAATGGCGATGCGCACCTGAAGAACTGGAGCTTGCTATACCCCGACAAGGTCACCCCACGACTGTCCCCCGCCTACGATATTGTGACTACCAATGTTTATATCGAGGGAGAAACCCAGTACGCGCTCAATCTCGGCCAAACAAAGGAGTGGTATGCCGTCACCATGGCGCACTTTCAGCAGTGGGCGGAAAAGTCAGGCGTTCCATGGCGGGCGATCAAGCCGCATTTGGACGACACGCTCAGCAAAGCACGGGACCTATGGCCGGAAGCTTTGGATACACTGCCGATGGATGAGACTCACAAAAGAGGGCTGAAAGAGCATTGGGGGAAACTTCACCAGGATTTTAAAATCTATACCACTGGCTGACGGCGGGCCTTTTTCACCCGCCGGGCCCGGCTCAGTTCATCCTTCACATATGCTCCCACGGCCCTAAGGATCCCCAAGTCCGGATCCGCCTCTTCGCCATCCGCCAGCCGGAAAATCTGCTGGTAGTACCATGCCTGGCCACCCAACACGTTAATGACTTTCAGCGGCATCAGCGGGCTTGCCGGCGAGAAAAACCCTCGTTGGGCAAGCTTGATGTGGTCTTCATGGCAAACCGTCTTATCGATGCGCCCTTCAAGCAGATCCCTGGGCGTATCGGGATCCGTGCAGAGCGGGCGGCCTAGGCCAACCACATCGGTTTCGCCATTAGCGACTGCCTCCTCCATAAACGCGCGCGTCCGGAATCCACCGGTGACCATCAGCGGGCAATCGCACACATCGCGAATCGTCTGGGCGTAATCCAGAAAATAAGCTTCCCGCTTGCGGGTGCTTTCCCGCACCGCCGGTCCATCGCTTGCCGTGTCGGCATCACCGCTGTAGCCGAGCAGCCGCGGCTGTTCGTAGGTGCCGCCAGACACCTCCAGCAAATCAATACCCTCCTCATTGAGCCAGCGCACCACGCTTACGGACTCATCGAGCGTAAAGCCGCCCTTGCGGAAATCGTCGGAATTCAGCTTTACCGCCACCGGAAACTCCGGCCCCACAGCGGCGCGTGTTGCCCGCACAACCTCCAGCAGGAAACGGGCGCGATTCTCCAGTGAGCCACCCCAGCGATCGGTACGCTGATTGGTGACAGGCGACAGAAAAGACGACAACAGATACCCATGGGCCCCGTGCACCTGAACGCCGGTGAAGCCCGCCTCTTTGGCAACCCGGGCAACATTGGCAAAGCGCTGGACAAAATCGAGGATCTCCGGCTCCGTAATCGCCCGTGGGCGGGCATAGTTGCCCATCAGCGATAGCTGGACTGCCGACGGCCCCATTGGGCGCGTGGTCACGTAACGCGGCGACTGGCGACCGGCATGGGAGATCTGCATCCACAAATGATTGCCGTTACGGGTGCCCGCTTCCGCCCAGGCACGCAACTGCGCCATACCCTCCGGCTCGCCTTCTGCCGGCGCCGGATCAATCGCCACGTTACCCGGCCGCTCCAGCACCCGGTGATCAATCATCACGTTGCCGGTAATCAGCAGCCCCGCTCCACCATCGGACCAGCGGCGGTAGAGGGTTTCATGGCGGTGGGTGGCGTGGAGATGATCGTCTGCCAGCCCCTCGGTCATGGCGGCCTTGGCGATGCGGTTGGGGAGGACTGCTCCGCAGGGGAGTTTCAGGGGTTGGGCTAGGGGCGATTCGAGCATGGTAATCTTAATCCGTCGAATTCAGTCTGAAAATCACGCTCATTGGGCTACTTCCTTCATGGCTTTGATACTCGACGGGGCCGAAATACGTAAAGGGCGCCGCTTTGCCATTGCGAAGCTTATTCTCACGGACAAATAGGTGCACTGAAAGTCCAAGCTTTTTGTGTTCAATCAGTTCACGACCACGCTTGCTTTGAGGCGTGGTTGAGTTCTGGCTCTGCCAATGAAAAGTTTGCTCATCAATCCAATGATCAACATAGCGGTGCTGGGCGCCTTTGCCCTGCTTGTTTAACGTCACTAACAGAATATGGGCATTGGCATCTTTCAAAAAGACGTGACCGCTTTGCCAATTGCCAGGATTAAACGTCGCTCCGAATAACTCCGGAATCTCTTCTCTCGGGATTTCCTGTCCGAGAGCCATTTCCAATGGATCGATAATCTCGCAAAAGCGTGCGAATGTTCGAAACTGTTCAATCAGTGCGGGCGTGACAATAATGTCTTCATACTCTGGGTTAGCGGCTTCAAGCCGATATTCCCCAACTGGGGATTTACGAACAGTACGAAGAAGGTATTGCGTGTCGCCTGTATCATCCAGCCGCTCAATCGCGAGCGTTTTACCCGTGATCGATCCAGCTTGATTGGGATTGATCTGCTCAAGCAGCAGATAATCACCGTCTTGAATCGGCTGCTTCCCACCATTCATTGAGTTACCCGATGCTCGGGCAATAAAATGACGATTTGGCTCTATTCGCCCGTGTCCCAACCCGATGGACCTGTACTCCGGTTCTTCGGCGTTACTGCTCCTGAAATGGCCACAAGCGATCTTCAAGGATGGGAAGTAAGGCAGTTCCGTTTCAGAAGGGGTGATCGGGACAACATTTTCAACAGATTGCTGCTCTTGTTTGGAAGACTGTCGCGCTTCATAGGAAGCCAGGCGATAATCAATTAACTCCTGCACCATCTCCTCGAAAGGCGGTATCTGTTCATTTTCCAGAACAACGACAGGCTTAAACTGATCGTTCTCGATCTCAAAAATAGCTGGAGACTTATTGGTCCAATGATCGACCGGGTTCTTCTTCCAGTACTGTTGCCATTGAGGCGAGGAACCATCCACGCCCTTCACTGAAGAGGCAATTTCTTGATACAGCCTGGGACGGCGTTTCAATGTTTCCCAGGATGTCTGGGCCAGTTTGGAAAGCTTTGGTGGACTACGCCATCCATCTAACTGCTGGAAGGCGTCTAGCAAAATCATTTTGAATGATTTGCTCATGGACGTCGTTTCAACTTCCAGCAAAAAGCTTTCGTAGCGGGACAAGAGTTCTGACTCAATCTCGGTGAGATCGTTCATGTCCCGAACCAATCCAAACCAGCTTCCGTGCAGTTTGCGAGTTTTAGCGATACTGGCACCGAAGTGGTAGTACTCGGTAAGTGTTGGGCGACGACCCAAGGTATCTTTAAGTACCTGATAGTCTTTCTCAGCGCCCTGATGGTCAAGGCCTTTAAGGAAGTCAATCACCGCCAGATCGTAATTGATAAAGCATCCGTCTGGCAGTTCCAGCTGGTTCTTTTCAGCTTTCCTGGCAAACTCCGCTAACTGTCGGTGATTCATCGCCTGGCCAATCAGCGCCTGGGGTTTGTGCAGGAAACTCTGGTGGTTACCCACGAAATCCAGAATCACAAGCTTGTCTTTGCCAGTGGCTGCGCTTTTCCGTAGGCCCCGACCGATCTGCTGGAGGAAAAGGATCTTGGATTCCGTTGGGCGCAAGAGCAGCACCGTATCTATGGCGGGCAGATCGACACCCTCATTAAACAGGTCAACGGAAAAAATCACATCGAGCTGACCGTTTTCTAACTTCTCCAAGGCCTCGCCACGCGACATCTCTGATTCACCGTGGACGGCTGCGGACCTTACGCCTTTTCTAGAGAATTGGTCTGCCATGAAATCGGCGTGAACCCGCGAAACACAAAACGCCAAAGTCCGGCTTTGCTTCTGCTCGCCCCAAACCCTGTGCACGTGTTTGGCACGTCCGTATGTAGCCAGTTTATTCGCGAGCAGATTGGGATCGAACTTTCCGTTACGCCAGGGGATCTCGGTGTAATCGACAGTCTCGTCATAGATGCCGTAGTAGTGGAACGGCACGAGGAATTGTCCCTTAACTCCCTCGAACAACGGATACTCGAATACCAGGTTGTCATCGCATAACGACAAGATATCGGAGCGGTCCGTGCGATCTGGCGTGGCCGTTAATCCCAGCAGGAACTGGGGCGCGAAATAACTCAGAAGCCGATGATAGACAGGCGCTGCGGCATGGTGAAATTCATCGACAACGATGTAATCGAAATGGCGTGGATCGAATCGTTCCAAATGGGTTTCTTTGCCGAGCGTCTGTACCGAAGCGCAAAGGATATCCACTGTCCGATCGCGCTGCTTACCCATGTAAAAGCCAACGCGGCTACTCGGCTTGATCCGCAAATAGGTTTCAGCCGCCTGATAAAGAATTTCTTCGCGGTGGGCAACAAAAAGAATCCGACGCGCACCCACTTGAACGGCATCAAAGGCAGATAACCAGGTTTTACCTAAACCCGTTGCCAACACGACCAAACCTCTTCGGTAGCCTTCCACCCGTGTCAGGTCCAGTGCCTCTAGTGCTTCTTGTTGCACGTCATTAGGTGTCGGGACTTCCTGTTTCTCATCACTGCCCGGTTCCAGTGACTGTTCGGGTGGCTTTCTCCGTTTCTCGTACTCATCGATCCAGTTGTCAGTGAGCCGCACAGCATTTGGGTGCTGAAACAGTTCATCGAACCTACTGGCAGCCTCGAGGTACCCAGAGTCGGGCGGGAAATCCACCTGATAATTCCATTCCAACCCGTCCTGCAGCGCTTGTCGGCTGATATTGCTGGAGCCGATGAACGCCCTGCCCCACATTTGCTGATTCTCAACATGGCCAGCGAACAAATAAGCTTTCAAATGAAAGCTACTCCCTCTGCTCTGATAGACACGCACCTGAGCACCATGGTCATGCAATAGAACAAGCTTCCGAAGAGCCTCTGTGTCGGTAATATCCAAATAGTCACTGGTGAGAATGCGGATGCGAGTTGGATCAGGAGTTTTCTGCAGCGCGCTAACTAAATCCGGGAACAAGAGATTTAAACCAGTGGTCTTAACAAAAGCTACCGCCATATCTACCTGATCAGCAGCTTTAATTGCCTGGCAAAGCTTAGGTAGGAAATGATGTTCTTTCCCGCCGGTCGTCAGCTTTTTGTGGGCAGCCGGCGCTTTAGTCAGAAGAATGTTCAACCACTGCTCATCCCTACCAGGACGCTGATCATCAGTGCGCCACATATGGCAAGCTTCAAAGTCTGTCAGGTCCTGAATCCACTGCTCAGCAATCGACTCGTCAGCATCAGTAAAGTGCCGGCCATTGTGGTTACGTTCCCCCTGGCCAATCTTGAAACTCATGTAGAAAACGCCATCCGGTTTCAGGGCATGCCATAACCGTTCAATAGCTCTCGGCACTTCAACGAGAGGCAAATGCAAAAGGCTGGCACAAGCCCAGATACCGTCATATGTAATGGTCTCTTGAACGTCTGAAAAGGACCTGTGCTGAATTGGCAACCCGGTCTTTTGGCGGGCAAGAGAGGTAATGGCTTTTGAGCCATCGAAAGCAGAAACGCGGTAGCCGTTCTTTTTGAAAAACAAAGCATCTCGACCAGAACCACAGCCAGCATCGAGAATGTATCCACCTTCGGGAATTTGTGGCAAGAACTCGCGGTAAAGGTCCTCCATGCTGACCTCAAACGTAGACTCCACAAAGTCATCGGCATTGCTGTCGTAATAACTCAGCGTATCCTGCATCAAATAGTTCCCTTGCGACTAATTAGCCTTAAGTCGATCTAGACCAGGCTACCAGGCGGACAGGTCGTCGCCAACAAACTCGGGAAATCTACTCCAGAACTTCTCTTCAAGGTGCAGGAGTGTTATTTGAATCACTGGTCTCAGGCCAACACCGCCACAAACTCTCCAACTACTCTCAAGTCGTGAAGATCTTCGTCTTCAATCACGATATCTTGATAACCATGAGCGCTAGTGACCGGTTTCAAGATGACTCTTTCGTTAACGAGTTCATCGCCGGACATCGTTTTTTCACTGCGATACAGTTTAACGGTGAGGCAACTGCCGTTATCAGGGTCTTCAATAGCCCGGTGTTGCACCAAGACTATCTTGCCATTTCGCGTTCCTCCTGGGTTCGCGTTAAAGAGGCACCAAGCGCCATTGGGTATGCGCTTATTCATCGATTCACCAACAACCTGCGCGACAAACTGGCCCGGCCTGGTGGCAAAATGTTCAGGCAGATTTACCCATTGAACCTCTTCGGCGGGCAACTGGAATTCACTAAATTCGCCGGCTGCTGCGTGCAGGTTATACACAGGAACAAAGCCGTCATACGGAACCGCTGAATCATAAGCAACGACCTCATAGGGAAGAGGCAGGTCCGTAATATTATCCATCTCTTCTATGAGCTGGTTTTCTGCAAATCTACGGAAGTGTTCTCTGGTTTCTGCATCTGCAGAGTAGACGTAGCACCCTTTCATGCCCCGTGTCATCAAGGTGCGATAGGTGTTCTTGATGATCATGTCAGCAATTGCGATGGCGCTTTCCCGATCCTCTTTTAACCTCTTTTTGTACCCGCGCACAGAACGATCAGATTTTGAGCGAGCGCCGGCATTTGTGACAGCAATGCCATCCCGGATTACGAAATCATCTCCGATAATCACGCCTACATAGTCGAGTTCTAAACCCTGGCATGTATGGATACAGCCAATCTCACTGATAGAATCCTCGGCGATCAGCCATTTTGAGCCGTGCTTGTCGAGATTCCACCTTGCTCTGAAACCATATTCAGGGAACTCGATGTCAAACCTTGCTGGATCCTTCTTACTGTTCCAGTCCCAGCAATAACCGGCCACCAACCGAGCTTTGTTGGCCCGGCGATTTTTGTTTTCAATAAAATCCCGGAGCTCATTCGGATCATCAAAGACCCTAAAATCGTAATCGATGCCATCCAGCGATGTGTTCGCGGTTTCCCTGATCTGCAGAACATGATCAACCCACGCCAGATAGCCATCTGAGCCGTTGCACCGGAATTGTGAGCTCAACTCCATGAGGGTCACTTCTGACCCCATTTGCCCGGCAAAATGCCGGATCTCTTCCACAGTGCCAATATCCGAAAGCGTGACTCGCTGGTCTTCATCAATAAAGAAGACCGACGTCCGGGCGCTATTTATTAGTTCTTTTATCTGGTTCTCACCAAGATTTCCGTAGAGCCCAGACTTTTCGTTAAGCCGGTGAGCCTCATCGACGACCAGCAAATCAAAAAAGTTGTTCTCAGTGTCTATGTAACCACCTGACCCTCTGAACAGATTATCTATGTGGGTTTTGCGCATGGTGCCTGTCAGGCGAGCCTTGAAGACTTCCCTGGGGGCTGCATTCTTGCTGACAAATTGGGTCAACATCTCTCTGTTGGTTGCTTCAACGATCAGGTTAATTGCAACAACCGATTTCCCAGTGCCCGGTCCACCCTTCACGATAAAGGTCTGTTTTGGCTTTTTGCGTCCCTTTTCGGCAAGATCCAGCGCAGTCTCGTAAACCAGTTTCTGCTCATCGAGCAAAATGAATTCCCTGTTGCCACGGAGCATCGAAGCTAGGCAATCGGCAAGTCCTTTTGACGGTTTAATCACACCATGTTCGATCCGGTACAGAATGTTATCGCTGTCGCCATACCGGATATTGCGCCTAAGGAACTCCGACAGCTTCTTCGCATCGCTCGAAATATAAACCGGCGCTCGTTCGGTGTGCGCAGCATAGCGGGAGTCGTTAATGGCCTCGCCACTATCCATATTGTGCAGATAAGCGCAGGGTTGAAGGCTGATGCGCTCCTCTCGGACCGTTTCGTTGTAGTCCTCAATCAGGGCTGAATACGACCATGCTTGATAGGACGGGTGGTTAACTTCACGGATAGACCCGTTAAGAAATGTTCGGACAATTGCGTCTTTGTCCGTAACCTCTGCTTCGGACCACTGCTTCAGTTCGACGATAACTGCAGTGTCATTGCGAGAAGAGTCTTTGCCCGTCAGGATAAAATCAACTCGGCGACTGGTAAGTGGAATCGTATACTCAATGGCCACACCCGCCGACGGCGGTATCCCTTGGTCCAGCAACGCGTTAAACATGTACTGAAGCGAATTCTTCCATGACTCAATTTCGGATTTCGGGGTTCTTCGCTTGAGCTTTTTCCAGACCTCTTCCTCGATAACCTTCTCGATCTGGTTGAACTTCACATGCTCAACAAATTCCGCCTTAGAAGCCGAATAGACGATCACGAATAACCCCTACAACTCGTTATATTTGTTGGACCTGCCTTTAGCTTTGGCAACAGGATATTTGAGGGCATTCGCCTCTATTTTTCGGGCAGATTCTTTAGCGATATCCACGCCCAAAGAATCTGCCAGGAGGACAAGATAGAGCTGGATATCTGCAATTTCGTCTTTCACTGCCGCCAAACGTTTTTCACTGAGGTTTTTCGAGTCGTCTTCGCTAAGCCACTGGAATTGCTCCGACAACTCACCCGCCTCACCACACAGGGCCATGGTTAGGTTTTTCGGTGAGTGGAACTGGCGCCAATCGCGTTCTTCAGCAAATTGTTTCAATTTCAGGCGCAACTCTTCCAGCGAATCCATTTTGGCTCAACTCCCCTTTCTCGTGACAAAACCATTTGCTTTCGATCTATTTGCACATTAACGAAACTTAAGTGCACCGGTCCACATAATCCATGATGAACACTCCAACTAAGCGCTCAGTTCCTTCGATGCTTGAATATCCACAGGCGGCACCCCCAGGTCCTGCCACTTCTCCGGATGGCAGGTAAACAGCAGTATCTGGTGCCGGCTGGCCGCATCAAACAGAATCCGCTTCATGTCTTCCAGACGGTCGCTGTCACTGTGTACCAGGGTGTCGTCCAGAATGACCAGCGTTGGCCTTCCGGCTTCCCTCAGCAGATCGGCGTACGCCAGGCGGCTGATCAGTCCCATCTGTTCCCGCGCACCGAAACTCAGTTCGGTGATCTGCCCCAGTTCGCTGCCCCGGCTGAAAGTTCCAGGCCGTAACTGTTCGTCGACTTCCAGGGAGGCTTCCGGGAAAAGCACCGACAGGTAATGGTTGAGGTGTTTTTGCAGCGGTGCCTGCAGGCGGCGCGTAAGGGCCTGGCGTTTTTCGGTGAGCAGATTCAGCAACAGATCCAGTGCCTGGGCGCGGCGGTGCAATTCCTGATAGCGGCGGTTGCACTGGTCATACTCCGCCTCTTTCTCGTTGAGCTGTTCTTCAAGCCCTTCAGCACCCCAGGCTTCCAATCTGACTTTGATATCGCGGAGTTCGCGGCCCCGGTTCTCCTGGGTCTGGCGTAGCTGATTGACCGCATTCTGGTAGCGTTCGATGTCCTGCTTGAGAAACTCCGGGCGGGCTTCGCGGATTTCCCGTTCGCGGCATTCGAGGCTGGCTTGCAGTTCGGCCTGCTGTTTTGCAAGGTTCGCCAGGTCGGTCGTTATTTGCTGAAGTTGCTGCTGCCGTTCCGGGCTCTTTTCTTCATCCGCCAGCCGCTGCCATTCGGTTTGGGCGTTATCCCTTGCCTGCTTCAGGGCCGACAGACGGGACTGATGCGCGCGCTCGTCTGCCTCCGCTTTATCCAGTGCGGTGCCGGCCTGGGTGAAAGCGGCTTCTGCCTCATCCAGGGCGGGAACGTTCGCTTTCTGGTCCGGTTCTGGCGTGGCCTGCAATTGGCTTCTGGCTTTCTCCAGTTCGCTTTGCGCCTCGCTCTGTTCGGAAACCAGTTGCTCAATGCCGGCCGGCGCCACGGACTTCAGCAAGTCTTCCGCGTGCTTCTGGGCTCTTCCGGCATTTTCAAAGGCTGAAAGCCGGTCTTCGGCCTCTTCCACGGATGTCACGCCTAGGGTCTTCAGCTTTTCGGCGAAGCTGTCCTCGAGCGTGTTGAGCTTCCGGCGGGTGCTGGCCAGCTCTTCGCCGCCGGGGGTTATGCCCAGGGTACCCACGCCGGGGATAACCAGGGTGGATTCTTCCAGAAGCTGCTGCTCGCCTTGCCCGGTCAGTTGCTCGTTGTTCAGCGCTAATGACGCGTTGGCTTCCAGCTGCCAGCTCAGTCGGGTGGCGATGGTCCGTGAGCGGATGGTCTCTTCGTTCAACCGGTTCGCGGTGGCTTTCAGGTTTTTGACCGCGGCGGAATCGATCCGGTTGTCTCTGGCCTGCTGCCTGGCCTGCTCCAGTTGATGGTGGTAGTCCTTGGCTTTGGCGAGGTTCTGGGTCAGCACCTGTTTCTGTTGCTCAAGCCGCCGAACGTCCTGCTCGAGCCGTTCACGGGTTTGCAGCAAGCCGGAAAGCTTGCGTTGCTTCTCTGCCTGTTCGTAGGCGGCTTTGGCTTCTTGCAAACGGCCTGCAATCATCGGGGTTTGCGCTTGTGCGGTGGCAAGGGCTCGCTCCGCACGGTCCAGTTCGGCTTTTCGGCCCTCAAGCTGGCGACTCAGGCCTTCCAGGTGTTCCTTGTTCTGTTGCAACAATCGGTGGTTCTGCTGCAGCTGGCCGAGCGTTGCTTTCTCCTGGTTTTGCTGCTGCTCCAGTCGCTCTACCTGCTGATAGCGCGCCCGGGCTTGCTCCAGCTGTCGCTGGGCCTCTTCCCAGGGGCGCTCGGCCTCGGCCTGATCGTAATCCTGGGTCAGTTTGCCAAGCCGATCGACCTGTTCCTGGTATTTATGCACCCGCTCCTTCAGCTCTTCAATCTCAACTTCGTATTGGGCGCGGTCTTTTTCCAGTTTCAGGTAATCGCCCCGGGGCTTGCCGGTGCTGGTCAGCAGGGTGTCCCGCTGGCTGCGGACGGTCTCGATCAGGTCATCGCCGCCGGAACTGGCCACCTCACCCACCATGGAGTTGAGAGCGGACTTCAAATGATCCCCGGCGTGCTCTATGGCCTGTTCGATGTCCTGCCCGGTGCCCTGCTCCACCCACAACAATCCCGGTATGCCCCAGTGTTCGGCTTTGCTGGCGCCGCGTTTCGGGTACTGGTAGCCCAGCAATTCGGCCAGTTTCTCTTCTGCGTCGTCTTCGCTGTAGGTTTCGGTGCCGACTTTCAGGTCACAGCGCTTGCGCTGCAGGAAGCTCTTGGTGAGATGCCAAGAACGGCCCTCGTGCTCGAAATCCAGTTCAACGGTGGGTGCCGCGGCAGAATCGCCCCAGGGCCGAAGGTCGTCTACGGCGGTTGAGCGATAGCGCTCGAAGAACGCGGCACGGATGGCACGCACCAGGGTGCTTTTGCCGGACTCGTTGGGGCCGTGAATCAGGTTGAGGCCGGGTTCCAGGTTGTCCAGAACAAAGGGTTTACGGAACTGGCGTAGCTGCTCAATGCGCATGCGCTGCAGTTTCATTGGCTGGCCTCCTGTTCCCGCTCCCGGAGCAAGCCGGCCAGAATCGCCAGCGCATCCCGGGCGACATCGTCCTGGGCCCCTTCCTGCTTCTCCCGCAGGCTCTCAACCACCTCGCCCACGTAGCCATCTGCTTTCAGGGCGGCGATGTCTTCATCGGTGGGGGCAAGCTGAAGCCCGCTGCGTTCACAGCGAAGGCTGCGGAATCGTGCTTCGGCAACCGACAATGCCTTTAACAGCGTTTCCTCACCGGCCAGGGTTACCGAGCCTTCGAGGCGCAGATCGACAACGGCGGATTCGGGCAAGGTGTTTAGGCGCTCCAGCAACTGGTCGAGGTCGGACTGTACCGCCAGGGTTTCCCGCCACTGGTGCCACTGATACCGCCCTGTTTGCAGTCGGGTGACGGTCGGGGTTGCCCCGGGTTCGGGGACTTCAACGACCAGGGCATTCCCGGCTTCGTTGTTCCGGAACCGTTCCGGCTCGGGGGTCCCGCTGTACCAGGTGCGTTCATCGATCTGTTTGGTGCCGTGCCAGTCGCCCAGGGCCAGATAATCGAGCCGGCTGGCTGCTGCACGGTCTGGCGCGATGGGATTGGTGGAATCAATCTCGTCCGGCAACAGGCCCTGGACACTGCCGTGAGCCAGGCCGATCCTTGGGTAGCCTTCCGGTGATTCGTACCCGCTGAATGGCTCGGTGAGATCGCCGTAGGTATGGCGCTGGGTCAGGGGTGCGCAGAGTATACTCAGGCGCTGGGGTTCCAGATCGATGACGCCGGGCTGAAGTGCCAGGTGGACGTTCTCCGGCACCGCACACAGGCGTTGAGCTCGCGTCCATACGCTCTCGGCCAGGGCGGCATCGTGGTTGCCGGGCAACATGACCCAGGGGCCGGCAAAGCCCTTGGTGGCGTTGAATACTCGCCGGATGGTGCGATCGGACACCGTTTGTGCGTCAAACACGTCACCGGCCACAACCACCGCATCGCACTGGTTTTCATTGGCCAGCCGCGCAAGGGTTTCAATGGCCTCGAAGCGAGCCTCGACCAGGGCTGCGCCGTCTTCGGTTTCAAAACGGGTAAACGCCCGGCCCATCTGCCAGTCTGCCGTGTGCAAAAACTTTGGCATTTTATCTACCTGAAAGATCTCGGAATTTTGGCGTTATTCTAGACTACCCGCAGCAACTTTACAGAGGCGGCACGACAATGAACGTTGCTCGGGAGGAGTCTGTTCAGGTCGGGTCTTACGCCGGGCTCAATCTGCAGGCTGCATATTTGAATTCCGGGATCTTTCCGAACGGATCCAGCGCCGGGTTGGTAAGCACGTTCGCCGCCGCCTCCACAAAGGCGAAGGGAACGAACACCATACCCTCGGGCATGGTCTGGTCGGCCCGTGCCGTCAGGGTGATGGTGCCGCGCCGGGTGGCAATCTGGATGTCATTGCCCGAGGTTACGCCCATGCGTTCCAGTTCCGCTGGTGCCAGGTAGGCGGCCGCTTCCGGCTCGCGCTCGTCCAGCACCTTGCTGCGACGGGTCATGGCGCCGGTGTGCCAGTGCTCAAGCAATCGGCCGGTGGTCAACACGATGGGATAGGCCTCATCCACCGGCTCATCCGGTGGCAGCGGGCTGGCCGGTGAGAATTTCGCGCGGCCGCCTGCCCGTGGGAAGGCATCGGAGAAGACCACGTCTTGCCCCGGCGCGTCGTCTGCGGGGCATGGATAGGTTACGGACCCTTCGCGCTCCAGGCGGGACCAGGTGATATGGTCAAGCGAGTGCATGCCCTGTTTCATTTCTTCAAACACCTGCTCCGGGCCGGCGTAGTGCCAGGCCAACCCGAAACGCCGGGCCATTTCCTGGATAACCCACCAGTCGGGCTTTGCCTCCCCCGGCGGCGCCAGTGCGGCCCTGCCCATCTGCACCTGGCGGTTGGTGTTGGTGACGGTGCCGGACTTTTCCGACCAGGCGGCGGCAGGCAGGATAACGTCGGCAAACTGGGCGGTCTCGGTGACGAACAGGTCCTGCACCACCAAGTGCTCGAGAGCGGCCAGCGCGGCCCGGGCGTGGGTAAGATCCGGATCGGACATGGCGGGGTTTTCACCGAGGATGTACATGCCCTTGATGGTGCCCGCCTTGATGGCGTCCATGATCTCCACCACGGTGAGCCCCGGCTCGGGGTCCAGTTCGGTGCTCCAGAGTTCTTCGAAGGCGGCCCGCAGCTGTTGATCGCCTACCGGCTGGTAATCGGGCAATACCATGGGGATCAGGCCCGCATCGGAGGCACCCTGCACGTTGTTCTGGCCGCGTAATGGATGCAGGCCGGTGCCGGGTCGACCGGTTTGGCCGCAGGTAAGGGCCAGGGAAATCAGGCAGCGGGCATTGTCGGTGCCGTGTACGTGCTGGGAGATGCCCATGCCCCAGAAGATCATCGCGTTTTCGGCCTGGGCGTAGGCACGGGCCACTTCACGAATAGTGTCCGGCTCTACACCGCAGACCGGGCTCATCACTTCCGGGGTCATGCCTTCCACACTCGCTGCCAGCGCTTCGAAGCCTTCGGTGTGGGCGTCAATGTAGGCCTGGTCGTATAGGCCTTCGCTGATAATCACATTGAGCATGGCATTGAAGAGGGACACGTCGCCACCCGGCGAGAAGCGCACGCTGCGCCAGGCATAGGCGTCCAGCGCTTGGCCCCTCGGATCAATGATGATCAGTTTGGTGCCGTTGCGCGCGGCCTGCTTGAAGTAGGTAGCGGCTACCGGGTGGTTTACCGCCGGGTTGCAGCCAGTGAGGATGACCACATCGGCTTCGAGCGCCTGCATGAAGGAGGCGGTGACGGCGCCCGAGCCCAGGCATTCCATCAGCGCCGCCACGGAGCTGGCGTGGCAGAGCCGCGTGCAGTGGTCCACGTGGTTGGAGCCAAAACCGGTGCGCACCAGCTTCTGGAACAGCCAGGCTTCTTCGTTGGAGCACTTGGCGCTGCCGAAGCCGGCGAGTGCGGCCGGTCCGTACCGGCTTTTAAGTTGGGTTAACCCGCCTGCCGCCAGATCCAGCGCCTCTTCCCAGCTTGCCTCCCGAAAGTGCGTTAACGGATTGGCCGGATCAAAGTCCGGATCGAGCCCTTTTGGGATGCCTTCCCGGCGAATCAGCGGCCGGGTGAGCCGGGCCGGGTGTGAGGGGTAATCGAAGCCAAAACGGCCTTTCACGCAGAGCCTGCCCTGGTTCGAGGGGCCATCTTTGCCTTCAACAAACAGAATGCGCCCTCGCTGCTCGCCTGCTGCGCCTTCGACATGAGCGGGCTCGTCTTTCACGTGATAGGTCAGTTGGCAGCCCACGCCGCAATAGGGGCAAACGGAATCCACGGTGCGGTCGGCCGTGGCGGAATCTCCGCGGCCCTGGGCATCGATCAGGGTGGCGGGCATAAGCGCACCCGTCGGGCAGGCCTGCACGCATTCGCCACAGGCAACGCAGGTGCTGTCGCCCATGGGATCATCGAAATCGAACACGACTTTGGAAGCGGCACCGCGATGGGCCAAGCCGATGACATCGTTGCCCTGCACTTCCCGGCAGGCGCGCTCGCACAGGCCACAGGTGATGCAGGCGTCCAGATTAACGTTCATGGCGGAATGGGAAGCGTCATGCCCTTGGGCATGAACCAGTGAATCCGGCCGGGGCTCTACATGGTGAACCGTGGGTTCTTTACGTTCTGAATGCGCCGGGATGCGTTGACGCACGGAGCTGGCATCGATGGCCAGTTGGTCTGCGGTATCCCACAGGTGGCTGGAGCGATCCGGGCTAGCCTCGCGCTCTGGCTGATCGGCCAGCAGCAATTCGAGCACGCCTTTGCGGGCTGCCTGCACCCGTGCGGAGCCGGCACTGCGAACCACCATGCCCGGGGCTGCCTCGCGAATGCAGCTTGCGGCTAGCACGCGCTCACCCTCCACTTCCACCATGCAGGCGCGGCAATTGCCGTCCGCGCGGTAACCGGGAGCATCTTTGAAGCAGAGGTGCGGGATGGTCTCGCCCGCGCGCTTGGCAACCTGCCACAGGGTTTCGCCGGGGTAGGCCTGAACTTCCACGTCGTCCAGGGTCAGGGTAAACATTTCGCTGGCGTGGCTCGTGGCTTTTTTGGTCTCGCTCATGGCTGCCTCCCTACCCTTTGGCGATCAGGTTGTTGCTGGCCAGTTCGCTGCGGAAGTCCCGCAGCAGGCTCAGTACCGGATTGGGCGCGGCCTGGCCCAGGCCACAGATGGAGGCATCGGCCATAACACCCGCCAGCTGCTGGAGAGTTTCCTCATCCCAGGTTTTGCGTTCCAGCAGGGTGAGCATCTTCTCGGTGCCCACGCGGCAGGGGGTGCACTGCCCGCAGGACTCATCCGCAAAGAAGCCCAGAAGATTGGCGGCGGCAGCTTGTAGATCGTCCTGATCAGACAGAACAATCACGGCGGCGGAGCCGATGAAGCAGCCATGCTCCTGAAGCGTGTCGAAATCCAGCGGAATATCGGCTTTGCTGGCCGGCAGTATGCCCCCAGACGCTCCGCCCGGCAGATAGGCGAGGAGCCGATGTCCCTCCGCCATGCCGCCGCAGTATTCCTCGATCAACTCATTGAGTGTGATGCCGGCAGGTGCCACATGCACCCCGGGCCGCGTGACACGACCGGAAACTGAAAAACTGCGAAGCCCCTTACGGCCATGTCGCCCCTGGCTCGCAAACCACTCGGCGCCGTGGGCGTGAATTCGCGGGATCCAGTAAACCGTCTCGACGTTGTTGACCAGTGTGGGCTGGTTGAACAGTCCCTTCTGGGCCACGAACGGCGGGCGATGGCGCGGCTTGCCGGGTTTGCCTTCCAGGGATTCGATCAGGGCGGATTCCTCACCGCAGATATAGGCACCTGCGCCACGGCGAAGGATGATAAAACCTGGCTCGACGATGCCCGCCGCTTCCAGCTCGGCAATCGCCGCTTTCAGAACCTGGTGCAGGCCGGGATATTCATCACGGAGGTAGATGTAGAGGGCCTTCGCTTCAACGGCCCAGGCGCTGACCAGCGCGCCCTCCAGAAATACGTGGGGTTCACGTTCCAGGTAATAACGGTCTTTGAACGTGCCCGGTTCGCCCTCGTCGGCGTTGATCACCGCATAGCGTGGGCCCGGTTCCGCGCGAACGGCCTGCCATTTGCGGTAGGTGGGAAATCCAGCGCCACCGAGGCCGCGCAGGCCTGCGTGCTCCAGCTCCTCGGCCAGAGATTCGACGGTGACCTTTCCCGCCTGGCAATCGGCCAGCAGGCCATAACCGCCAGCAGAACGATAATCCGCCAGGCCTTGCCACTGGATGTCTTCCGGGTGAATCCGGCCCTGCTCTATGGCCACGCCCACATTCTCGGCACTGGCATGGCACACATGATGATGGCCAACTTCGACCACGGGCGCCGTGTCGCAGCGCCCCATGCAGGGTGCACGCCGCACACGTACCCTGGCGGGATCAGTTCCGTCAAATAGCGCCTGGTGCAACGCCTCTGCCCCGGCCAGTTGGCAGGAAAGCGAATCACATACCCGCAGGGTTAAGGCCGGTGGTGGCGTTTGTTCGTCATGAACAACGTCGAAGTGGGCGTAGAAAGTGGCCGTTTCATAGATGGCGGCCATGGGCAAGTTCATGAAAGTCGCAAGGGCCCGCAAGCGAGCCATGGAGAGATAACCGTCGGCGTCCTGCAATACATGCAGGTGCTCGATAAGACGATCGCGGTGGCGCAATGACGAATCAACGCGTTCATCACCGATCAGATCCCGCAGCTCCGACAATACTGCCGGTTCCAATTGACGGCCCCGAGGGGCGGAGCGCCGGCGTTTGACCTTCTTAACGTCTGTACTCATTGTTTTTGACCAGGCGCCGAGGGTACAGATACAGCCTTGTTGGCTGACTTGACTGCTTTCCAGTCATTGAAGCATATGGAGACGGGGTGACGCCAGACGATGAACAACGGAATCAAAGTAGCCTGTTGTCTGGCCTTCAATCTGGACGTTTGAAGCTGGGGGAAATGATGGAGGCGCGGGTCGGAATCGAACCGGCGTACACGGAGTTGCAGTCCGCTGCATAACCACTCTGCCACCGCGCCGGAAAAGATCGAAGGGATCGGATCTTTATGCTCTCAGGTGGGCAATGAGAGACTTGAAATTGGAGCGGGAAACGAGATTCGAACTCGCGACCCCAACCTTGGCAAGGTTGTGCTCTACCAACTGAGCTATTCCCGCTCTTCGTTTCCGGGGCATTGCCTCGTCAACGGCTGCGTATTCTACGGATTACCGTTCGGGCGTCAACAGTTTTTTATCAAGTTTTTGTTTTACTGGAGATTGTGGGCAAAGTTTGGCCAATCGCGGTGCCGGATGCAATCATGCGACTTGCGCACTGGCAGAGAACCTTTGCACTCTCTAAGCTAGTCACTGGCAGGCAACATCACTCAGGGATTCGACAGAACGTGCCCAGTCCTGATTCTTCCGAGCAGACCGACCCACAAAACCCGTCTTCCAAACCCGGCTCCGTGACCATTGAGGCCGGCACCCTGAGGGTGACGGATGACTGGCTGCTGAGCCATTACCGGTCGCTGGCGTCAGTGGCGTCCTCGTTGTCCTCCAGGAATAAGAGTGAGTTATCAATCGACCTCTCGGGGCTGGATCGGATTGACACTGCCGGTGCATCACAGCTGGCCTCACTGATCGGCCCCGAGCGTTTGCTCGACGCCGTAACAGCTGCCAGCGACTTGCCTAGGGAGAAATCGGCCTTGATAGCCGCCGTCTGCGAGGCCATGAAAGATCAGCCCGAGCCGGATCGACGCGCTCCCTCCCTGGTCTGGAGCTTTGTGACCGGAACCGGGCAGAAGGTGGAAGGCATATTCCGGCTGCTTTGGATTCTCGTGGGTTTTATTGGCCAGACCCTGGGCACCCTGGCCTGGAACCTTCCCCGGCCCTGGCGTTGGCGAATGACACCCTTTGTGGCTGCAGTTCATGACACCGGCCTGAATGCCCTGCCCATCGTGGCGTTGCTGACATTTCTGGTGGGTGCCGTGGTGGCGTTTCTGGGGGCAACTGTACTGGAGGATTTCGGCGCCACCATTTACACCGTCAACCTGGTGGCATTCTCCTTCCTGCGGGAATTCGGGGTGCTGTTGGCCGCGATCCTTCTGGCCGGCAGAACCGCCAGCGCCTTTACCGCTCACATCGGCGCAATGAAGGTTAACGAAGAGCTGGATGCCATCCGCACCCTGGGCCTGAACCCGATCGAACTGCTGGTGTTGCCGCGGGTGATGGCCATGATGGTTAGCCTGCCTATCCTGACTTTCGTGGGCATGATCTCGGGGATGGTTGGGGGCGCCATGGTCTGTGCCCTGGTGCTGGATATCACCCCTTATCAGTTCATGAGCATCGTGCAGAGGGATATTGCCCTTCAGCATTTCGTGGTGGGCATTGTGAAGGCACCTATCTTTGCGTTCCTGATTGCGGTGATTGGCTGTCTGGAGGGATTCAAGGTGGCTGGCAGTGCGCAATCGGTGGGTGAGCACACCACCTCCAGCGTGGTTCAGTCGATCTTCATGGTGATTCTGCTGGATTCCATTGCTGCACTATTCTTTATGGAAATGGGCTGGTAATCATGGCGGCTATGGCAGAGTCCACGAAACCCGAGGCAAAAAAGGAACCAGTGATTGCGGTACGGGACCTTTGCAACCGCTTCGGCGAGCACGTGGTGCACGACGGCCTCGACCTGGACCTGCTGCGGGGCGAGATACTGGGCGTGGTTGGCGGGTCGGGAACCGGCAAAACCGTACTTTTGCGCAGTATCGTCGGCCTTAATACCCCCGCGTCGGGCCATATCCGGGTGTTTGGCGAGGATCTGATCCAGCTTTCGGCCCGTGAACGCTCCCGGATTGAACAACGCTTCGGTGTACTGTTCCAGGGTGGCGCGCTGTTTACCTCCCTGAACCTGCAGGAGAATATCGCGGTTCCCCTGATAGAACATGCCGGCCTGAAGCGGCCTGAAGCGGAACAGCTGGCTCGCATGAAGCTGGCGCTGACCGGTTTACCGCCCGAGGCAGCGGTTCGTTACCCCTCCGAACTCTCCGGCGGCATGGTAAAACGCGCGAGCCTGGCACGGGCCCTGGCCCTTGATCCGGAAATCCTGTTCCTGGATGAGCCAACAGCGGGCCTGGACCCAATTGGGGCTGCCGCTTTCGACCGACTGATCGTGACGCTTCGGGATGCGTTGGGGCTGACCGTGTTTCTGGTGACCCATGATCTGGACACCCTTTACTCAACCTGTGACCGGGTTGCGGTATTGTCACAGCGCAAGGTGCTGGTAGCTGATACGCTGGAAACCGTTGCCGCTACGGAGGATGAGTGGATTCAGGACTACTTTAACGGCCCCCGTGGCCGGGCAGCGAGTTACGCATTCAGGGACCATTCGAACACACGGACGCAGGAGCAGTAACCATGGAGCCGAGGGCCCATCACCTGATCATTGGCCTGTTTACCATCCTGGCCTTCGCCGCTGCGCTGGTCTTTTCGCTATGGCTTGCGAAATCCTCCGCCGACCGGGAATGGGGCTACTATGAGATCGTGTTCGAGCAGGCAGTTGGCGGCCTGTCAGAGGGTAATCCGGTGCTGTACAACGGCGTTCAGATTGGCGATGTCGTGGAACTGAACCTCGATCCGAACAATCCCGCCCATGTGCGGGTTCTGGTGCGGGTTGATCAGTCGATTCCCATACGGGAGAACACCAGAGCCGGCATGGTGCTGGCCAACATCACTGGCAGCATGAGCGTCCAGTTCAGCGGTGGAAGCCCCGACCAGCCCGTGCTCAAGGGCGACCGGGACAACCCGCCGGTCATTTTTGCTGAGCCCTCGGCTTTCAATAACCTGCTGGCCAACAGCGAACAACTTCTGGCCAAGGCCGACCAGCTGCTTACCAGTGCCACGGAGTTGCTCTCCGGTGAAAACATCGAGAACGCCTCTGCCATCCTCAGAAACACGCGGGAAGCGACAGACGCCCTGCTCGACCGCCGGGAGCAGTTGACCGCCCTGCTCGAACAATTCGATGCCGCCGCCATTCGCGCAGAGGAAGCCGCGATCAAGGTATCCAACGTTTCGGATAACGCCAACGAACTGCTGCAAACCGATGGCCGGCGGGTTCTGCAATCCATGGATGAAGCCCTCGCCGTTATCACCACCACCATGGCCAGAATTGATGAGCTAACCCGAGACAACCAGGGAGCAATGGATGCGGGGCTTCAGGGCATGGGCGAATTGGCGCCCGCGCTTCGGGAGCTCAGGGCAACCCTGCGCAGCCTGAACCAGTTTACTCACCGCCTGGAGCAGGATCCCACAGGCACCCTGTTCGGCAATGACACCATGAAGGAGATGGCACAGTGACATTGAGGTCAATCAGAAACCTTGCGCTTGTCCTGGGCGTTACCTTTGCCAGTGGCTGCACCGTGTTTCCGAACCCGGAGCCACCCAGGGTGATGGACCTGGCGCCAGTCCAGGCCGTTCCAGCGGCGGAGCAAACGGTTCAGGCATCCCTTCGGATTGATACACCCTACGCCTCAGAACCTTTCAATGGCTCGCTGATACTGGCAAAGCCCACGCCACAGGAGTTTCGGGCCTACGAGGGGACCCGCTGGCGGGACACGGCACCGGTAGTGGTCCGGGATACGCTGGTAACCAGCATTCGAAAAAGTGGTGCCTACAGGAACGTCATCACCGATACCAATCCGGCGCAGGCGGATTTGACCCTGGTTACCGAACTCTCGGCGTTTCATTCAGAAACCCCGGGAACAGGACCCGAGGTGGTCATCGAGCTGCATCTGCAGATGATTCACAACCGTTCGAGAGCAAACCTGTGCACTCGCACTGAGCGAATTGTGGAGCCGGCCTCGGGCACATCGGTTGACCAGATTGTCGAGGCCTTCGGGGCTGCTGGCAGCAGGCTCGCCGCCAGGGTGATTGAATGGACTAGGACGTGTGACTATCCGCCTCGCCTGAGGCCTTCTCCGGAAACAGATCAGCCCAGGCAGCCTTGAGGTAAAGCCCCATGGACCAGAGCGTTAGAATCGCGGCGATATAGAGCAGCGCCAGAGCAACATTGGCCCAGAGTACGCCGGGAGGAAATGCCAGCAAGCCCACGATTGCCGCCATCTGAGCGGTGGTCTTGATCTTGCCGATATAGGAAACCGCCACGCTGGCGCGGCTGCCGATTTCCGCCATCCACTCCCGCAAGGCGGAAATGACAATCTCACGGCCGATGATAACGGTGGCCGGGATCGTCAGCAGAATCGCCGAGTGCTCCTCGATCAACACAGCCAGCGCAACGGCCACCATGAGCTTGTCTGCAACCGGGTCCAGGAAGGCTCCGAACGGAGTGCTCTGGTCAAGTTTTCGCGCCAGGTAACCGTCCAGCCAGTCCGTGGCCGCCGCCAAACCAAAAATTGCCGCACTCACGAGGTAGCTCCACCCCACCGGAAGGTAAAAAATCACCACGAACACCGGAATCATGATGATGCGGGAGAGGGTGAGGATGTTTGGTAGATTCATGCTGTCCTTACTCGTCGTGCAATGCTGCGTATATGGTTTCGGCCAGTGATTTGCTGATGCCCTGCACCTTGGCCATCTCATCCACTCCGGCCTTGCGGAGTTCCTGGATGCCGCCAAAATACCGGATCAGGTCGCGACGCTTTTTCGGCCCCACGCCTTCAATGCCTTCCAGTGTAGACTGCCGGCGCTTTTTATCACGGCGCGCCCGGTGCCCGGTTATCGCAAACCGGTGGGATTCATCCCGGATGTGCTGGATCAGGTGCAGCGCGGGCGAATCGGCTGGTACCCGGAAGACATCGCCAGTCATGGCATCTATCAGCTGCTCCATGCCTGCACGACGGGTCACTCCCTTGGCGACACCAATCAGCGGGATGTCTGAAATCTCAAGCTCATCAAACACTTCCCGGGCAATGTTCAACTGCCCTTTACCACCGTCGATGAAGACCAGGTCCGGCCGCTTGCCCTCCCCGGCCACCATCCGCTTGTAGCGGCGGGTAAGCACCTGACGCATGGCGGCGTAATCATCACCGGCGGTCACGCCCTCGATATTGTACAGGCGGTAATCGCTCTTCAGGGGGCCATTCTCATCGAAAACCACACAGGATGCGACGGTATTTTCCCCGTGGCTGTGACTGATATCGAAACACTCCATGCGCGACGGGGTTTCCGCCAGCTCCAGGAGGTCCCGCAGGGCCAGCAGGCGCCGGTATACGGTTTCCTTGCTCGCCAGGTGCGTAAGCAGGGTCTGGCGGGCGTTGGTCATGGCCAGTTCCAGCCACCGGCGACGCTCACCCCGGACATTCCCGCGAATCCGGGTTTCCCGGTTTGCTGATTCTGTGAGGGCCTCGGCCAGCAGCTCCTGACCTTCCACCTCAACCGGCACCAGGATATCCCGCGGAATCTCCCGACGGGTATTGCCGCCAAAATAGTACTGCCCGAGGAAGGCGCTGAGCAGTTCACCCTCGGTCTGCTCGATGGAGTAGCGGGGGAAATAGTCCTTGGTGCCCAGCACACGACCACCGCGCACGATGATTACCACGATGCAGACCACCCCGGCATCCTGGGCAATGGCAATGACATCCGCATCGCCGCCCTCGCCTTCGATGGATTGCTGCTCCTGCACGTGGCGCAGGTGGTTGATCTGGTCCCGGTAGGCCGCCGCTTTTTCAAACTCCAGATTCTTCGAGGCAGCTTCCATGGCGTTCATCAAATCATGGAGGATCGCAGGGTTCTTCCCTTCCAGAAACATGGTGGCGTGGCGGATGTCCTGCTGATACTCCTCCGGCGTAATGTATTCAACACAAGGTGCCGTGCAACGGTTGATCTGGTACTGCAGGCAAGGCCTTGTTCGATTCCTGAAAAAGCTTTCACTACAGTTCCTTATGCGGAAAATCTTCTGTAATACATTAAGACTTTCCTTGACCGCGCCGGAGCTTGGAAACGGCCCGAACCAGGTGCCGCCACCCTTTTTGGTGCGCCCACGGCGGAATGTCAGTGATGGGTAATCGCTGTGGGAGGACAAATAGATATAGGGGTAGGACTTATCGTCACGGAGCAGGATGTTGTAAGGCGGCCGTAACGATTTGATCAGGTTCTGTTCTAGCAGGAGTGCCTCGGTCTCACTGCCGGTAATGGTGACCTCGATGGAGGCAATCTTGCCAACCAGGGCTTCGGTCTTGGGCGCCAGGCCGGTCTTGCGGAAATAGCTACCAACCCGCTTCTTGAGGTTGCGGGCCTTGCCCACGTAGAGAACCGAGCCACCTTCGTCGTACATTCGGTAGACGCCGGGCCGCTCGGTTAACTGTTTCAGGAAGCTCTTGCTGTCAAACTCCCCGATATGGGTGTTCTCAGGGTCAGACCTTGTCGGCATCAAGCAACCCGAGCCGCACTGCCATCAGGGCCAATTCAACATCACTGGAGATTTCCAGTTTCTCAAAGATCCGGTAGCGGTAGCTGTTCACGGTCTTCGGGCTCAGGCACAGCTTGTCCGAGATGTCCTGTACCTTCTGGCAATCCACCACCATCATGGCAATCTGCATTTCCCGTTCGGACAGCCGGTCGAACAGCGAGAGCTCGCCGTCTTCATCGCGATCACCGCCGCCCAGCTGTTTCAGGGCCATCTTCTGGGCGATTTCCGGGCTGATATATCGCTGGCCAGTATGGGCCATTCGGATGGCGCGGACCATCTCTTTGATATCAGCACCTTTGGTGATGTAGGCGGTGGCTCCGCTTTGCATGACCCGGGTCGGATAGGGGTCGTCCGCGCAGGCGGTTACGACGATCACGCGAATGGAATCATCAATGCGGAGTATGCGACGGGTTGCCTCGAGGCCTCCGATACCCGGCATGCGGATATCCATGAGCACAATGTCCGGCCGCTGTTGGCGAACAAAATCGATGGCGTCCTCTCCGGATGACGCCTGCCCGATGACTTCAATGTCCGGGTTGTCAGCCAGCATCCGGGTAATACCGGATCTCACCAGCTCATGGTCATCTACAACCAGTACCCTGATCAAAATTCACCTCGCACACGGCTTTCGGGAAAACAGCGCGATTGTAACGTTTAGTTCCGGCCCCGGGTAGGTGCAAACCCAAATACCGTGACACACCTGACGCCTAACCCGGCACACCCAGACCCGCAGTATTCTCAACAGGGTCGAACCAGACCACCAGCTCGCCACGTCGCACCGCAGACATCACCCTGCTCTGCTCGGCCATGGGGTTTTCTGTATCGTTCAGTCCGTGGTAACGGGTGCAGTATTCTTCCACCAGGCCCTGAAGCTGGTCTTCGGTCAGCAACTCGGTGTCAACGATGAACTTTTCCTGTCTGGGGTCTTGCTCGGGCTGGTGTTCGGGGCTGTCGGTCATACTACCTCCTGTGACGCCACCATGTTACGAGTTATGGTGGCGAGGTAGAAGCCCGGCGAGGGGTTCCGGGCCGAGGATCGTTGGTCAGGCAGGTTCTTCGGCGGTACGAAAACGGGCGATCAGTTGGCGCATGGAAGCCGACTCATGCCTCAGCGCCTCGCTGATGGTCCGGGTTTGTTCAACGCTCTCGATCAGAAAATCGGCGCTTTCGTCCAGCGCTGTTGATCGGCGGCCAACCCGTCCGATCTCATCCCGCTGCATGGCAACGGCCGAGCTTATCTCGGCACTGTGATTCTCGAGGTCCACAAACTGGCCCTGCAATGACTGGAGGTGACCCTTGAGTGCGGCCAGATGCTCACGGTTGCTGCTGCCGGCATCGCGCATCTCTTCCAGAAGGACATCAACACTGCTGACCCCGGATACCAGGTCCTGAACCCACTGGGAGATATTCCGGGTAGAGTCAGAGGTGCGGCGGGAAAGGGTCCGAACCTCATCGGCCACCACCGCAAAGCCGCGACCATGCTCACCCGCACGAGCGGCCTCGATGGCGGCGTTCAGGGCCAGCAGGTTAGTCTGCTCGGCGATGTCGGCAATGACCCCGATAACCTGCTCAATCTTGCCCGTGGATTCGTTCAGGGCATGGATGGAGCCAGAAACTCGGGAAATCACATCCACCGTATGTTCCGCAGCTTGTTCACTGGTGGTCAGTCGACTCTGCACTTCTTCGTTGGCTGCTACTGCGTTTTTCACGGTGTTAGCCGATTCGTCTGTGGCCCGCTCTATAGCTGAGGCCTGATCGGCAATGGCGGCCATGGACTGGCTCACGTCGTTAATCTGCTTCCGGGTTTGCTCAGAGGCCGTCTGCAGCGATTCGGCACCGCTATCCAGGGCCCCCGAACGCTCATCCAGACCGCCGGCGGCCATGCGAATGTCTGCAATAAAATGCTCGAACCGGGAGACCAATCCACCTAGCGCATTGGCGACACCAGCCACCTCGTCCCGGCCCTTCAGAACGGGTACCTGCGTAAGATCGGCGTTCTTCTCCATGGCGACCAGGTCGTTTTGCATACCCTGCAAGCGCAAAATCACCGACTGCCTCAGCCACCAGGTCATGATGATGACGATAAGCAGGAAGGACACGGAGCCGGCAATCAAAAAGGTCTGCTGGCCGGCCAGAAACGAAAGCAATTCGTCGGCGCCATCGGATACAGACCTTCGGCTTTGAAACTGGCGCTCAGCGATGGCTGCGAGCATAGGTTCCATGGCCGGAAAAAGATCGAAATCCACCACCTGGCCGACACGGTAATAGCTTTTCTCGGCAATGCCTTCTTTCATCCGGGCGATAAGCGCCAGTACCCGCTCGAAATCCTCACGGTGTGCTTCTGCCCAATCGCGCAGGCCCGGTTCTGCCTCCAGGCTCTGCCAATGGCCCGGCAGCGTGTCTTCCAGCCGTCTGAACTCGGTCTCGATCTCATCCCAGAGCGAAAGCTGGGCTTTGATCTTGTAGGCGAGGTCCTGAAGGTGGCGATGATCCTGCTCCAGATCCGCCAGCAGCCAGGCTTCGTTGAGATTGGTCTGTATCAGGGTTTTGGAGGCGTCTTCGGCTTTCAGAATAATGCTCCATGAGAGCGCGGCAAGCCCGGCGAGGGCGAAGACAGAGAGAAAGGCGAAAAACAGGATCCGGGTTCTTACTGTGCCGAACATGACAACTCCAACAGCGGGCTATGCCGCGGATGGTATGCCGATTTCGTGACACTTTTATTGCATTCAATGCGTCAGTCTTTTATCGCTGGCAACCGAGAATCGTGTTAACCACTTCAAATAAATCCCTTTATTCACTATGATCGCCGCTTTCAGACCGTTTGGATGCTAATGAACCAGTCCGTCTTTCGACTCACCCTACCCATTCTGTTCGGCTACCTGCCGCTGGGCATGGCTTTTGGCGTGTTGTTCGCAACGCAGCTCGACTATGCCTGGTGGGCAGCGCCTCTGATGGGCCTGGTGATATACGCTGGCGCCGGCCAGATACTGGCTGTGAGTCTTCTGGCGGTTAACGCCGGCCTGCTGGAAGTCTTCATCGCGATGTTTGTTCTGAATGCCCGCCACCTGTTCTACGGGCTTTCATTGCTGGGCCAGTTCAAGGGGGCGGGCTGGCGCAAGCTGTACCTGATTTTCGGTTTAACGGATGAAACCTATTCCCTGCTCACCAGTCGCCCACGGGGCAGCGACCGGGCTCACGAACAGGAAGTGGATTTCAGGATCACCGGGTTTAACCAGTGTTACTGGGTAGCCGGATGCGCGACAGGCGCCCTGCTCGGCGAGAATGTGGCCTTTGACAGCACCGGCATCGAGTTCGCGCTGGTGGCCCTGTTCATTGTTCTTACTCTGGAGCAATTCAAATCGCTGGGAGAAGGCTTCCCGATCTGGCTAGGCGCTGCGGCTGCCGGCGTCGCCATGCTTGTTCTGCCACCGGCACATCAGTTGATCGGGGCCATAGCGCTGGTGACTGCGGTGCTTTTGCTGGAATACCGGAAGCATCGTCGACAGACACTGCACAGGGAGAGCAGCCATGGGTGAATCCGGCTATCTGGCAGCCTTCATAGCGGTAGCGGCGATCGCAACCTTTGCCACACGGGTGATTCCGTTCCTGTTTTTCGAGAGACACACGGAACACCCGCTGGTGCGCCATCTGGGGCGCTACCTGCCGGCGGCGGTGATGGCTTTGCTAGCGACGGTGTTCCTGCAGCGTTCGGCGGACTGGTCAGGTTCCTGGATGGGATTTGACGCACTGCTACCAGGGGCCCTGGTTGTGATTGTTCACCTGTGGCGCCGCAATGCCCTGCTGTCTATTGCCGCGGGCACCATCAGCTACATGGCCATCCAGCAAGCCGGGCTCTGACCCGGCCCTGTTTACACCCTGTTTTCGAGGTTGGCGACCAGCCGGGAATCCTGAAGCGCAGCGGTGCGGTGTTTAACCACGCCTTTGTATTCCGGGCTTTCGATCATGGCCATGAAGGCATCGATTGACGGGTACCGGACCAGCAGCACCTGATCCCAGGATTCGTCCGGGGGCGCAATCAGCGAACCGACGCTGCGGCCAGACCAGATAACTTCCGCGCCTACCGATCTTACGCAGGCAGCGGCTTCTTCCATATACAGCGAGTAGGCTTCACGGCCGGTTCGCTCCGGCACATCTTCCTTGTAATTGGCCCGATCGCGAAAGCGCAGCAGATTCAACATCACCACAGGCTGGTCTTTGGGGGTATCCGCCAGCACTTTCTGAAGCTGCTCGGGAGTGGGATTAACGGCGTCCATCCTTATCCTCGTCTTCTGGTGTTTCCGGGGCCTACTATAGCCCAGGCCCGAGGCGTACACGCAAGCGATTTCATTACCTTTCATTCAGTTTGCTCCTTTTGCCTTCTCTGTTCGTACGGCTACAGTGAAGGAAACGCAAATCCCATAACCGAGAGGACGATATGGCTACCCTCAAGATTAACGGCGAGCGCTATGAGCTCGACGTTCCCGACAACATGCCCCTGCTCTGGGTGATTCGCGATGTTGTCGGCCTCAAAGGAACCAAGTTCGGATGCGGCATGTCCCAGTGCGGCGCCTGCACAGTCCACCTCAACGGAACGGCAATCCGCTCCTGCGTAACGCCCGTCTCCGCCGCCAGCGGCGAAATCACAACCATTGAAGCCATGGCCGAAGACCCGGTGGGCAGCAAGGTACAGCAAGCCTGGCTCGACCTTGGGGTGGCCCAGTGCGGTTATTGCCAGGGTGGTCAGATCATGAACGCCACCGCTCTGCTGAAAAAGACGCCAAACCCTGAGACCGGGGAAATCGTTGATGCCATGGCAGGAAACCTTTGCCGTTGTGGCACCTACAACCGGATCCTTGCAGCGATCGAGCGAGCTTCCGGCCAGGAGGGTGAAGCATGAGCGCCGACGACAAATTACTGATCGCCAACGTTAGCCGTCGCCGATTCCTGATGGGCCTGGCTGGCGGCTCTGCACTGGTGCTGGCGGCCCGTTGGGACGTGGCCCTGGGTGGCAATGAAAAGGCCCAGTTTGGCGCCGGCGCAATGCCAGGTGGCTGGGTCGATGATCCCAATGTGTTCATTCATATTGATGCGGATGGCCTCGTTACTATCGTGAACAACCGGTCTGAAATGGGCCAGGGTATCCGTACCAGCCTGGTGATGGTCGGTGCCGACGAGCTGGGCGCCGATTGGGATCATGTGAGAGTCGAACAGGCCGAGGGCGACCACAGTAAATACGGCAACCAGAATACTGACGGTTCCCGCAGTATGCGCCACTGGTACCAGCCCATGCGCCGCGCCGCAGCAGCCGCTCGGCAAATGCTGGAACAGGCGGCCGCCGATGAGTGGGGCGTGCCGGTCACTGAGGTGCAGACCGCTGTCCATACCGTTGTTCACAAGCCTTCCGGCAAGGAGCTCGGCTTTGGGGAACTCGCGGCCAAGGCGCGAGAGCTTGACGTTCCAGGACGCAATGCCCTGGTGCTCAAGCGCGACGAGGAGCTGCGATTCATCGGCAAGGAAACCGGCCTGATCAACGGTGAGCTAAAATCTGCCTATCCCAAGGCGATCGACGGCGATGACATCGTGACCGGCAAGGCCATCTACGGCGCCGATGTTCCCTTCGATAACCTGCTTTATGCCGTAATTGCACGCCCTCCCGTTTATGGCGCAACCGTTGCCAGCTTCGATGATACCGAAGCCCTCAAGGTGCCTGGCGTCGAGAAGGTCATGAAGGTTGAGGGTACCGGCCAGCCCGCCGGCTTCAGTCCTCTCGGTGGGATTGCCGTGGTGGCTTCCAATACCTGGGCCGCCATGGAAGGACGCAAGGCGCTGAAGATCGACTGGAATCTGGAGCCTGCCGGAGACAACGCCGGCTATACGTCATCTGCCTATCGCGAATCCTTGGAAAAGGCGGCACAACAGCCTGGCAAGGTCGTTCGCCAGCACGGCGATCTGGAGACAGCGCTGGAAAACGCCAGTGAGCGGGTCTCTGCCACCTACTACATGCCTCATATGGCCCAGGCACCCATGGAGCCTCCGGTGGCGACTGTTCAAATCAAGGACGGCAAGGCCGAAGTCTGGGCACCGGTCCAGAACCCGCAGGCAACCCGCGATACCGTCGCCGGCCGACTGGGCCTGGAGGCGGAGAATGTCACCGTTCACGTTACCCTGCTTGGCGGTGGTTTCGGGCGCAAATCCAAACCGGACTTTGCCATTGAGGCCGCCAGCATCGCCGAGGCCTTCAAGGGCCGGCCCGTGAGGTTGCAGTGGTCAAGGGAAGACGATATTCACCACGCGTATTTTCACGCGGTGTCGGTCGACTATCTGGAGGCCGGGCTGGACGATAATGGCCAGGCCACAGGCTGGCTACACCGGACCCTGTCACCGAGTATCGGCTCGCTGTTCGCGCCCGACCCAAAGCACAAGGGTGAGTTTGAACTGGGCATGGGCTTTAACACCATGCCGTTCTCGGTGCCGGCCCTGAGGCTGGAAAATCCACAGGCACCCGCCCATGTGCGTATCGGCTGGTTCCGTTCGGTCTACAACCTGCCCCATGCCTGGGCGATCCAGAGCTTTGCCCATGAAATGGCTGTGGCGGCCGGCAAGGACCATCGGGATTACGTTCTGGACCTGCTCGGGCCGGACCGGGAAATCCATAACCTGACGGTGGGTGATGGCTGGAACTATGGCGAAGATCCGGACCTCTACCCCATCGACATCGGCCGCATGCGCACCGTGATTGAGCGGGCGACCAGTGAAGCCGGCTGGGGTAAATCTCCGGGCAAGAATCGCGGGCTGGGCCTGGCGTTTCACCACAGCTTCGTCTCCTACACCGCGATCGTGTTTGACGTGGAAGTGGATGATGAAGGTGAGCTGACCATCCACCGCGCAGACATTGCCTTCGATTGCGGCCCACAGGCCAACCCCGAGCGGATTCGCTCCCAGCTGGAGGGCGCTATCGTGATGGGCATTGGCATCGCGCTGCAAAGCGAGGTGACCTTTGAGGACGGTGTGGCGCAGCAGGGCAACTTCGACAAGTTCCTGATCCCCCGCATGCCGGATGCTCCGAAAACACTGCGTGTTCATCTGGTCGACAATCCTGGCGAAGCCATGGGGGGCGTTGGTGAACCTGGCCTGCCCCCGGTAGCGCCGGCGCTGTGTAATGCGATCTATGCCGCTACCGGCAAACGAATCAGACGGTTGCCCGTTGGTGACCAACTAAAAGCATGAACCAGATTACAGGGCCCTCCGGGGCCCTGATTTTTTAAACCTTTACCCTCTCCCCCATACCTTCGTGGTATTCCCATAGCATCCTAGCTTTCTCCCCGCTTATAATCCGGTTGATCTCTTCACTCCCCTCGACCCAACGGCCGCCCTTGATGACCCTGATCGATCTGTTCCTGCAAACCATGGAAACCACACTGCCCGTGTTTGCCATGGTCTTTATCGGCCTGGGGCTACGCAAGATTGGCTGGATCGACAATGCATTTGTAAATACCGCGTCGGCTCTGGTGTTCAAGGCGACGCTGCCGACCCTGGTGTTTCTGAGTATCATCCGGGCCGACCTGGATACGGCATTCAATCCCGGGCTTCTGGTGTTCTACCTGGGCGCGACTCTGGGTAGCTTTGCCATCACGTGGCTCTGGGCCCGGTGGCGCGTGGTTCGGGAAGATCGCGGGGTCTACGTGCAGGGAGCCTTTCGGGGCAACTGCGGGATCGTCGGCCTGGCTTTGGCCGCCAATCTTTACGGGGACTTCGGCCTGTCGGCGGGGGGCATCCTGCTTGGCCTGGTGATCATCTCCTACAACATTCTCTCGGTGATTGTGCTGGTGGCCTACCAGCCGGGGCAGACAACGGACTGGACGAAGATCTTCCACGACATCGTCCGTAACCCGCTCATCCTGGCGGTCTTTGTAGCCATCCCCTTTGCCGCCCTGGACATCACCCTTCCGGGCTGGGTCATGACCAGCGGCGACTACTTTGCCTCGCTCACCCTGCCCCTGGCGCTGCTTTGCATCGGTGCCACCGTCTCCCTGAGCGCCATCCGTAGTGACAGCAAAACGGCCTTTGGCTCGAGCCTGTTCAAGATGGTGATATTGCCGACGCTCTGCACGGGCGCGGCCTGGCTGGCCGGTTTTCGGGGTTCCGAGCTGGGCCTGATGTTCCTCTTCTTTGCCAGCCCCACGGCAGCGGCGAGCTTTGTGATGGTGAAGGCATTGGGCGGCAATGACCGATTGGCCGCGAATATCATCGCCCTCACTACCCTGCTGGCGAGTATTACCGTGACTCTGGGGGTCTTTGTGCTTCGCAGCGCGGGTTTGATCTAGGCCTCGCCGCGCCCTATGGATTCAATAGCGGCAAAGCCTGCCTGGCAGCCGCCAAGGTACCCACCACCGAACAGGTTGTAGTGGTTCAGGTAATGGTAAAGGTTGTAAACCTCGCGCTTGATACCATAGACCGGCGTCCGTGGGTAAAGCGCGTCGTAAGCACGATAGAATGCTTGGCCGAAGCCACCAAACATTTCTGTCATGGCGATATCCGCTTCCCGGTCACCGCAGTAGACGGCAGGATCAATCAGCCAGGGGCCATCAGCGCCATAAAGCACATTGCCATTCCAGAGATCCCCATGGAGCAGGCTCGGGTGCTCACAGTGGGCGTTCAGCCAATCGCGGAGCGCGCTACCGTGCTCATCCAATACCTTTTCGAACCGGCTTCTCTGGCCCGCATCACGAATACGGGAGACCTGATAACCGAGACGGTCCCGAGCAAAAAAATCACCCCAGCTGTCACACCAGCGATTGGGTTGCGGCGAGAGCCCAATGTAGTTGTCCCGACTCCAGCCGTAGGCGTTCTGACGTAAAGCGTGCATTCTTGCCAGTCCTTCACCCAGCACCTCGCGAGCCCGATCCGAGGCCCCTGAAGACTGTATGGAGGTGATTTCGAGTTCGTTTTCATCCACCCGGTGAACGTCCGGAACGCCAATGCCGGTTACTCCGGCCTCATCGAGTGCGCTGGCGAGGCGCTCCAAACCCTCCGCTTCACAAATCAGGGCATCGGTATAACCAGTCGCATTGTGTTTCAGATGGGTCTTGGCCATCGGCTCTCGCGCTCCTTGAAGTTGTGATGCCCGAACCGGTAGATTGAAATAAAGCCTGACACGACGGAACGAGCGGGAGCAAACAATGAGCACCAAACGCTGGCAACTTTTGATATCCGGACGGGTACAGGGTGTCTACTATCGCGCCTCGACGGAACAGAAAGCATCCTCGCTGGGCCTGACCGGCTTTGCTCGCAATCTACCCGATGGCCGGGTCGAGATTGTTGCCGAAGGCCCGGAAGACCGTCTGGACGAACTCAAGGCCTGGTGTGCGGAAGGGCCACCGGATGCCAGGGTGGACGCGGTCGATATTGCCCAGGAGTCCCCGACCGGCGAATTCAGCAATTTCAGCGTGCGTTAATCGATCCGCCTGAGCCAGAAGGTCATTGGCTTGGCGGTTTCTTCCGACTGGTCCACGTCTTTCCAGGTGTAGGTGGTGGCCAGCTCCGGTACTTTGCGATAGCCGCGGTTGTGCCAGAATTGATCCAGGGGCTGGTAATCCGAAGGCCTCAGCGGATGATCCAACGGCCGCTCTACGGCGCAGAAACAGCAGTGTGTGAAACGGCCCTGCTCCCGGGCATGGCCTTCCCGGTGGTCAAAAAAGGCCACCCCGATGCCCTGCCCCCGGTAGTCCGGCAGCAGCACCGACTCACCGAAATAAAAGATCTTTTCCGGCTCATAACCCTGTTTTATAAACGGGCCTTTGAATTCTTCTGTTTCGTGGTCCATCGGGATACCCGTTGCGGCACCGATAACCGACTCTCCATCCATTGCCAGAACGAACAGGCTCTCTGGCGAGCAGGCATAGGTATCCAGATACTTGCGCTCATAGTCCATATCGCCGTCGTACAGGTAGGGAAAGCTGCGGAATACTTCAATTCGCAGACGTGCGAGATCATCAATGTATGGGTTAATCTGGTCACCGCTGAGCCGGATCATCGATACCGCCATCTATTACCCCCTTTCAAAAGGTCGAGCATGCAACAGGACAAGCCGTTTTCCCAAGCCTGCGAGAACAATAAAGCGCCGATTCTGGAAAAACTGACGGCGCTTTTCAAACAGCCAGGCACCATTCTGGAGATTGGTACAGGCACCGGCCAGCACGCGGTGCATTTTGCCAGCCACTTGCCGCATCTGGTGTGGCAGCCTACCGATCATCCCAACAATGCCCAGCTCTCTCGGGCGTGGATCGATGACTCGGAGCTCACGAATATCAACGCGCCCCTAGCCCTGGACGTGCTTGATGGAAGTTGGGCCGATCTGCCCGCCATCGACGGCGTTTTTTCTGCCAATACCGCCCATATCATGGGCTGGCAGGAGGTTCAGGCAATGTTTCGCAGTGTGTCGGAGGTGTTGCCGAAAGAGGGAATCTTCTGTCTGTATGGGCCGTTCAGCTATGGCGGCCGGCACACCAGTGAGAGCAATGCTCGGTTTGATTTGTCGCTAAGAACGCAGGCGCCGCATATGGGGATTCGGGATATGGAGGATCTGAAGGTGCTCGGCAAAGAGACAGGACTGGTGCTTGAGGAGGATTTTGGGATGCCGGCTAATAATCGGTTGTTGGTTTGGCGAAGGACGGAATGAGAAACCTGCGCCCCCTCGATTGCCGGAACCTGGAGAGGGAGGGATTATTCGGGCCTTCGGCCCTCACCCCTTCGGGGCCGTCGTCGCTTTGCTCCGACGTTCCTCAGCCTGCGGTGCAGGCTTCGGTCGAACCGCGAGGATTCTTCTTACCCTGCCTATCGGCCAATAAAAAACCCCAGCAGTGCTGGGGTTTTGTATTGGCGGAGAGGGAGGGATTCGAACCCTATCAGCAAGATGGCCGGGAGCGGAATACCACGTAATATCATATAGATAAGCTTTATACCTCGGACCTCCAAGGAGGAAAAAGGACACGACTTTGTCCCAATTTTGCCCCACTGATCTGCCCCCAAATTACTTAACCCCTGACTGGCTGGTAACATCGGTTGACTGACCCTGACCCCGTTTCAGTACCGCCCATTGTTAGAAACAATCCGGCCGAATGCTGCAGCGTTAATTTTCAGTGTTGCATGACTGAAAACTTGTGCAATGATGGTGACCATCAAGCAGCAAAACGCAACGAACTCAGTTGCATTGCTCAAACGAAAAAGCAACCCGGCTCCGGGGGTTAATCGAGGGGCAGCTCAGCCGGCGGTGGCTTAAACACCGGCAGTCGATCACGGGGTCAAGGTGCGTCCAAACCGCACCGCCTCCTCTCCGGGGGTCGACCGGAAGCCCACGGCATAGGCAAAAGATCAAACCCCGCGTAGCGTGGCTGCCCGGGGTTTTCTTTTTCTGACATTTCCGTACGTTCTGAGAGGGACAATCGTGGATATGGAACTGGCGTTCTACGCTTTTTCAGCCTTTTTCCTCTCCGTCACCTTAGTATGTCTAATCAGCCTGTACTTCTCGGATTCTATTGAGAAAAAGGTGCGCAAAGTGTTTCGGAAAGAAGATAAGTCCAGATGAGATGTTCGGCACCGGCCACGCTCAGTGGAACCTACGCCAAGTGGAGTTGATCAGGCGTTATGTAGGTACCGAAGGCAGCGAAGATTGAACGGCAGGCCGGAATTTAGGGAAGGCTACAAGAAACCATCATCGGAGCTGCCAAAGCTATCTATGCCAAAGTCGCTATCCATCCCAGTCCCAATGCTCATACTGTCGTCGCTCATTCCGTAAACGTTACCGCCGACATCAATCATACTGTCGGCCATAGGCAGCCCGGTCGCGGGGTTGATGCCACCGCTTGCGATACCGAAGTCATTGCCTGATGGGCTGAAGCAATCATTAAACAAGTCGTCCGTAAAAAGGCTTTCATCATCGGTCACAGACTCTGTCCCTGAATCTTCGAAAATACCGCCCGCCTGGCTAATATCTTGCCAGTCGGGGAATGTCACCATTGGTTCTGGAACTGGCTCGGGCTCCGATTCTGGCTGAGGCGTCTTCAGTCCCAGTCCGTCATGGCTGACGTACTCCTTGCCCTCATGGACGGTGTAAACGGTGTACTCTTCAGGCTTGAGTTCATTGCTTTTGGAGAACAAAGACTTCAGGGCTTTGAACATAACCGCATCATCCAGATTCTTGAATTGAGCTGCTTCCCGACAACCTAGCGCACAACCAAAAAGATCAAAGCGATTGCCTGAGAGGCCGTGCCCTTGACCGCGTATTATGTTCGTCCAGAGTTGAAAAATCCGACTCAAAACCCCGATCTAGATTTGTATAGATTCGAGTGGAGGTATAAGCCAACACTGGGGTACGGCGAATGTTCGCTTCGGTCGCAAAGCGAACATTCAGGCGGATAAACCAAAACTTTCCTGTGGAGAAATATTAGGGTTTCAGATGACCTTAAACAGCCTGTTTTTTCGCTGAATTATCCCACGCTTCGTTTCACCATCTAAGTTTATGAAAACAAGTTCATCCTCCTGATTTAGTTATGACTGCCCCATGACACAATCGACTTCTGTTTCCACAAGCCATTGCGGGTCTATGAATCGACTCACTTCAACGAAAGTGCAAGCTGGCTTGATTTCCGAGAACAGTTCTCCATGTGCTTTCGCTGCCTGTTCCCAATGAGATATATCGGTGAGCATGATACGAGTCCTGGTTATGTCAGACGGTTTCCCTCCCGCCTCCCCAATAGCCTGAATAGACAGCTCCAGGCAATATCTGGTTTGTCCATAAACATCTCCAACGAAAACGGTTTCGCCATTGTTGATAGGTGCGGTTCCGGAAACAGAGATCACGTTCCCTACCCTGCACGCCCTCGAAAACCCAATTGGCTCTTCCAAGTGGGAACCTGAGCTAACAAGCTGTCTCATTTTGTCCTCCTAACCAGTAAATATCAGTTGGTGAATTAACCTTCCCGGTAATAACGTCCCGAGCCCAGCGCCTATCAAACCCAATAACGCGCCGGTGGCAAATCGCTTGTGAGTTCTGAGTTTTCCTTGTCGAGCTGCCAAGACGGCCGCAGAAACCGACACGATGATCCAGATCGAGAGAATATGGATAGGACTGTAACCGCCAAAACTCGAAGAGAGTCCCTTCAAACCGAAAGAAGAAAAAGCCACGGTTAGCATGGCAATTACCCAAGTCCAACCTAGAAACCTGTGCGTCCGGCTACCCTTGGACGTGGCCAATTGGATTAGGCCCACGACCAAGGCGTATATCGCGGCCGAAACATGTAGAAGCAGAGCCATGTGATCTTCCCCGCTATCGCTCCCATCTCAAAAACCGGCATGCTCGATGACTTACAGAGATTCTCATATCTCGAAAGCCCCAACTCCACGCATTCGATATCCTAATTTGGCACTCCATTCAGGCGGTTCCATCGCGGCTCTGGCCGTAGATAAATGAAAGTACCAAGCCCTCTGTCAAGGCAACAAAAACCCAGATGAAAAGCTCTAATCCTACGAGCGCTATGGGTTCATGGAACATGTTGAACGGGACATGAAACTCAAAGTACTGTAGTGGTCAACTAATCCCGGACAGTATTTTAAGGTTTTCCTCAGCGGCAACGGGCGAAATGCCGTCGTTGAATGCGTGAGGTCGCTGCCGGTTGTAGTAGTCCATCAGATAGCCACCCACATCT
>Ga0207716_100089_pt1 | contig 117079 bp, 129 predicted proteins | sample TtaePargueraPR_FD_187739 | JGI IMG/M metagenome (GOLD analysis project Ga0207716, IMG submission 187739) | Aerobic enrichment media microbial communities from Bioluminiscent Bay, La Parguera, Puerto Rico - Tt and P2 (5) (SPAdes) | ecosystem: Environmental > Aquatic > Marine > Unclassified ... | reverse complement strand
TTAACTTGACAAATCAAAAATAAAACTCTCTCAAGAAACAGAGAAAAAATAGATGAAATTTTAGCAACCATTTTGTCCACTTGAAAAATAAAGGTCAAAAAAATCAACCATTTTGTCTATTAGACCATTAATAATAATCCAAGAAAAAGTCCTAGGATTGTGAATACTAAAAAAACTTTTATATCAAATTGACTTACGTACTTATAATTCATTTCAATTTTGCCTAACTAATAAACATCCGCATAAACCTAGTACATTTTCACTCAGCGGCTTCTTATCCCCACAAACATAGCATTTTTATTAGATATCAGATAATCAAGAGAGAAGAAAGTAAATATTAAATACTATAAAAGTGCAAAAGGTTTTGCTATTAGCAAATTGACTCCTGTCAACTTTTAAAAAGCTGATAGATTTAAACAATCAATCGGCCTTTTCTTTTCTCTTTCGATAAGCATAAATACCTGCAATCAAAGGAGCTGCTGAGCCTAACATAATTAGCCATCCGTAAGCTGAATAATGAAGAATTCGCATTAAAGCGCCTATAAGTACTAAAGCGGCACCAAAAAGATACAATATGTTTTCGGTTTTCATTTTAGTTCAATTAAATTGAACCTTAAAAGTAATAAATATCTAATTCATCTTCTTTCGCTTACTTAAAAAAGGAAGTAATATTTGATGAAAACCCTTGTTAATATCGGCTTCTACATAGTCAATGCGATATTGACCGCATTTAATTTTAAACTCTTTTTGTCGGCGCTTCATTTCCGCTACATAAGCTTCTTTCACCTCATTCGGATTGAGTTTCATTTCTTCACCACTCTCTAATCCAATAAAGCGATAGGGACGATTTTCAAACTCAAAATCAATTTCGTGCTTTTCATCCAAAACGTGAAAAAGAATCACTTCATGTTTATTGTGAATCAAATGTTGAATGGAATCAAAGAGGTTGTCATCGTCGGCTACATTGTCCATCATGTCACTAAAAATAACCACTAAAGAACGCTTGTGAATCATTTCTGCAATGTGGTGTAAAGACATGCGGGCAGCAGTTTTCTTTCCTTGTGCTGTTTTAGAAAGGTGCTTCTCCAATTCGGCGTAAATCAAACGTTGATGCGCAAAGTTCGACTTTGCCTCTGTGTGCGTTTCTATCTCATCACTAAAAGTGGTTAAACCATAAGCATCTCGTTGTTTTTTCAACAATTCAATAATTGCAGCAGCGGCATAAATTGAAAAATCCATTTTATTGAACTTCCCCTTCTCTACCTTCTCAGGGTAGAACATCGATGAAGAAACATCCAATACAATACGACAACGCAAATTGGTTTCTTCCTCATAGCGCTTTACAAATAGCTTATCGGTCTTCGCATAAAGCTTCCAGTCCATGTGCCGAGTAGATTCTCCGGAATTGTACAAACGATGCTCGGCAAACTCAACAGAAAATCCATGAAAAGGACTTTTGTGTAAACCAGTGATAAACCCCTCAACTACTTGTCTGGCTAAAAGCTCTAAATGTGAATAAGCCTGAAGTTCTTTACGATTAATATTTGCCATAGAGTAAAAGTAAGTCTTTGCACAACATCTCACAAAAAAAGGACACTAAAAAGTGTCCCTCTTTGTAATGATATTTTTTTCTACTTATGCCATTTGAGCATCTAACTTAGAAGCATAAGCTGATTTCGGAGCAGCTCCAACTTGCTTGTCTACTACTTCGCCATTTTTGAAAAACAAGACTGTTGGAATATTACGAATACCGAACTTGGCAGAAACTTCCGGATTATGATCAACGTTTACTTTTCCTACGATTGCTTTTCCTTCGTATTCGTTGTGTAATTCTTCAACTACAGGACCAACCATTCTACATGGTCCACACCATTCTGCCCAAAAATCAACCAATACAGGCTTATCTGATTTTAAAACTTGCTCTTCAAAATTTGCGTCTGTTAATTCAATTGCCATGACTATTTATTTAATTAATTAATATTTATGATTCCTATTTTCTGTGCTTCATCATTCAAGAACTTTACCAAAGTTTTATTCAGCCAAATTGACACGAATATATGATCAATTTAAACTAAATTCCAACTTGGGATTATTCAACAAATGATCAAGCACTTTGTTGTTTAAATTTATTTGCAAGGATCGAGAACGAAGCTCAATCACATTTTTATTTTTACGGTCTATAATGCTCAACTGCAGTTGGCAATTTCCGCGATTTTGTTCACTTAACGTCTTTAACCAAGCTACCAATTCTTGGTTTATTTCTCTGGCATCTACTTTCAAAGTAATTGATTTTGTCAGCTTCTCCCTTACTTCTGACAATAAGTCAATATGATTGATTTTAAACTCCAAATCCTCTCCATAGCGCCTCTTTTGCACTTTTCCTCGAATAAATAAAAACCAATCTTTCGTTAAGTAAGGTTTTAATTTAATGTAGTCGTCGCCAAAGAGCATAAACTCATGGCTTTCTTTATAACCTTCTACCCCCAAAATGCCGAATGGTCGTCCTGTTTTAGAAACCCTATGCTGCGCCGAAGTCACTATGCAAGCCATACGCACTTCTCCTTTAGACTTGAGTTTTTCTAAATCGTTCAGTTCCTTTACTTCCGAGTTGCAAAAATGCTTCACCTCAAACTTAAAGTCATCTAGAGGATGACCGGATAAGTAGATTCCCACCACCTCTTTTTCCTTACTCAACTTCTCCATTCTGCCCCACTCTTCGCATTGTGGAATCTCAGGCTCAGGTATTTCTACTTCAGACTCTCCTCCAAACAAAGAAGCTTGTGCTGAATTTTCTTGTTCTTGAAAAGTTGCTCCATACTTAATGGCTTTTTCTAAAAATGCTGCTTCCCCATTTGGCTGATAAAAATATTGTGCACGATGAACGTCTCCAAAAGAGTCAAAACCACCGGCTAAAGCCAAACTTTCAAAGGTCTTTTTATTTGCTGCACGTAAATCAATTCGCTTGGTTAAATCAAAAATTGAAAGATAACTTCCGCTCTCTTTTCGCTCCTTCACAATAGCATCTACTGCTCCTTCTCCCACTCCTTTAAGTGCTCCTAAACCAAATCTAATTTCTTTGTTCTTATTTACGGTAAACTTATATTCACTTTCATTTACATCAGGTCCTAATACTTTAATTCCCATTCTGCGACATTCTTCCATAAAGAAGGTTACTTTTTTAATGTCGTTCATATTATTGGTCATAACCGCAGCCATGTACTCTTCAGGATAATTAGCTTTTAAGTAACCCGTTTGAAAGGCGACAACAGAATAAGCTGCTGAATGTGATCGGTTAAACCCATATTCAGCAAACTTAATCATGATGTTAAAGACGTCTTCCGACTTCTTTTCTTCAACGCCATGTTTCTCTTTTGCACCGGCAACAAATTTGGCTTTTTGCTCCTGCATCACGTCCATTTTCTTTTTCCCCATGGCACGTCTAAGAATATCGGCTTCTCCTAAGGAGTAACCAGCCATAATTTGAGCTGCTTGCATAATTTGCTCTTGGTACACCATAATCCCATAGGTGTTTTTCAGAATTCCCTCCAAAAGTTCATGAGGATATTCTACCGCTTCATCTCCTCTTTTTCTTGCGATAAAAGTATCGATAAATTGCATTGGTCCCGGACGAAAAAGGGCGTTCATGGCAATTAAGTCCTCAATATTTGTAGGTTTTAGGTTTTTCAAGTGCTTCTGCATTCCCGCCGACTCAAACTGAAAAGTACCGTTGGTTTCTCCCCTTTGGTAGAGTTCATAAGTAGTTACGTCATCGAGTGGAATTTCATCCGGATCGATTTCTACTCCGTGATTTTGCTTAATCAAAGCTATGGCATCTCTAATAATGGTAAGGGTTTTCAAGCCCAAGAAATCCATTTTCAGCAAGCCGGCATTTTCTACTACTTTATTGTCGAACTGAGTCAGCAGTAAATCAGAATCTTTTGAGGTACAAACCGGAACATAGTTGGTGATGTCGTCTGGAGAAATAATGATTCCACAAGCATGGACTCCGGTGTTTCTAACAGAGCCTTCCAAGGTTTTAGCTTGATTAATGGTTTGCCCAACTAAATCATTTCTTTCACTTTGCTTTTTAAATTCCTGAACATTAGCGTAATCGTCCGTATTTAATTTCTTTTTTAAATCTTTATCATCACCATCCAACAGCGCTTTTAAAGAGACATTTGGAATTAGCTTTGCTACTTTATCTACTTCCGGCAAGGGCAAATCCAACACTCTACCTACATCTCTAATTGAAGATTTAGCAGCCATTGAACCATAAGTAATAATTTGAGCTACTTGATTCTTACCGTATTTTTCTACCACATAATCAATGATTTTTGCACGACCTTCATCGTCAAAATCAATATCAATATCCGGCATTGACACCCTTTCCGGATTTAAGAATCGCTCAAAAAGTAAGCTGTATTTTATTGGGTCAATATTGGTAATTCCAATACAATAAGCCACAGCAGAACCAGCAGCAGAACCACGACCCGGACCTACAGCCACCCCAACCTGACGAGCAACGGTGGTAAAATCTTGTACAATTAAGAAATAGCCCGGAAACCCCATTTCCTTAATTACTTTCAACTCGTAATTTAAACGCTCCTCAATCTCTGCTGTAATTGTACCATAGCGTTTTTTAGCACCTTCAAATGTCAGGTAGCGCAAATATTCATCCTGATCGGCAAAACCCTGGGGCAAGGTATAATTTGGAAGCAAAATATCGCGCTCTAACTTAGGTGGAGTAATCTTATCAACGATTAAATTAGTATTGTCAATGGCTTCAGGGATGTCACTAAAAAGCTGATTCATCTCAGCCTGTGTTTTAAAATAAAAATTGGAATTTGGAAAACCGAAACGAAAGCCCTTTCCATCACCTTTTGGCGTACTTATTTTATCACCGGTATTAATACACAACAAAATATCGTGAGCCGTCCAATCATCTTCATCTACATAATGAGAGTCATTGGTTGCAATCATAGGAACATCGTACTTTTTAGACCACTTAATCAACACTTGATTAACGTCTTCCTGTGTTTTTCCTGTACCGTCAATTTCCCCTAAACCATGTCGCTGTATTTCGATGTAGTAATCATCTCCAAATAACTCATGCCACTCTACAAAAGTTTTTTCGGCTTCCTCCTCGCTCTTAAATAGAATTGCTTGCTGAATCACAGAAGCAATGCAGCATGTAGTTGCAATTAAACCTTCTTTGTATTGTTTTAGTAACTCTAAGTCGATTCTAGGATATTTAGAATACAAGCCATCAATATACCCTAGAGAGCATAATTTAGATAAGTTTTCATAGCCTTTTTGATTTTTAGCCAATAAGAGCTGATGATATCTTTTATCCCTTTTGCCTCCGGTAAACTCCTTTTGAAAGCGATCCTCTACCAAGTAAAATTCACAACCTACTACGGGAGTAATTCCATGCTTATTCGCTTCTGCAACAAATTGAAAAGCCCCAAACATATTCCCATGATCGGTTAATGCAACTGCCTTCATATTGTCTTGTTTGGCTTTTTGCATTAAAGCTGCAACTGGTGCTGCACCATCGAGTAAGGAATACTGTGTGTGAACGTGTAAGTGCGAAAAATCAGGCATTTAATTTTAATTTTTTGGAGATTTAAATTTAGTGAAAAGAAGACTGAATTAATCGGCTTGTTGATAAGTTGACAGAAGAATTTAAATAGCTTGAAGCTAAAAGAAAAGCGTTGTTGAAAAGTAAGACACTAATTAAAATCTCACTTTTGAATTTTATATAATATTTTTGAAGAAATCCTTTATAAATGGACAAAGTAGATCAATACATTCAAAAGAAAAAACAGTGGACAGAAGAGCTAACGCTTTTAAGAAGCTGGTTAAATGAGTTTAGCGAATTAAAAGAAGAGCTAAAATGGGGTGCGCCTGTATACACTGTCGATGAAAAAAATGTAATTGGAATAGGTGCTTTTAAAAGCTATTTTGGCTTGTGGTTTTTTCAAGGTGTTTTTTTGAAAGACGAAAAGGAACTTCTTGTAAATGCACAAGAAGAAAAGACCAAAGCGCTTCGTCAAATGCGTTTTGAATCGATGAATGAAATGGATGAAAAAACGATAAAGGCTTACGTAAATGAAGCCATTGCCAACCAAAAAGCAGGAAAGGAGCTAAAACCACAAAAGCAAAAGCTGGAAATTCCTCAATTACTAGCGGAACAGTTATCAGCTAATAAGGAGCTTCACAAACACTTTAAGGCACTTAGCCCTGGAAAACAAAAAGAATATGCCAACTACATTTCAGAAGCTAAAAGAGAAGAGACAAAAATTAAACGATTAGAGAAAATAAAACCAATGATCTTAAAAGGGATTGGCTTGAACGACAAGTATCGAAATTGTTGATTAAAAAATAGAGGAGCAAATTGCCCCTCTATCTTCACTATCACTTTTCCTCTTGAATCCTAAATCGAAGTCCTCCATAAACCATTCTACCAAAAATTGGCCCCCAAACCAAAGAGGCATCAAAGTTATTCCCAAAAGGGTTTTCAGCATCAACAATTGGATGATCTTGACGATAATCGAAAATGTTTTCCATGCCTGCATACATCGCCCATCGTTTGTTAAAATTCTTTGTTACTTGCATATTAAGCAACGCAAATGATGGAGCTTGTTCTGCCCTTTGAAGCATCAAAGGTTTGTCATCTGTTTTGGGGATTCGCTGCTGACCTAACCACTGAGCAGTTAAATCAAATGTCCAATTACCGCCTTTTAAGCTTTTTCTTGTCTCGTATGCTAAGTTGGCAAAAAGTCGGTGCTTGGGTGTTAGCGGTTTTTGACGTTCACCACTTAAAAACTGAGTTCTTACTTCAATCCAGCGATATGCCAAACGCATATTTAAAAACTTAATCAGCTCGTAACTTAATTCAAACTGAGCACTATTGGAATATGATTTACCATCTAAATTGTAAATAAGTGCACTTTGTGAACTCTCATCTAAATCAACTACTACTTGATTTTGAAAATCGGTTCTATACAAATCTAAGCTAAAATAGCCATCTCTATAATCCAAGCGAAAGTCTTTGGTCACATTAAAGCCAACGTTCCATGCTCTTTCAGCTTCTAAACCGTAAGGCAAGTTTTTAGTGCCTAATAAATCAAGAGTTCTGGAACTTGCCAAAAGCGATTGTCTTTCTGCAAATATATTTGCCGATCGGAACCCACTACCTCCCAAGATTCTAAAAACAGTTTGCTCATCATAAGCCCATCGTAAATGTAATCGCGGTGTGAGGAAATTTCCATAAATATTATGAGCATCTCCACGAAGACCTGCAACTAACGTAAAGTTTGGCGATGGTTCATAAGTGTATTCAAAAAAAGCTCCCGGCACTCTTTCTTGACGATTAAAGCTCATAGAATCTAATTTCTCATCATAGGCATCGTACATAAAACTTAAACCGGTTTTAAACTTATGCTGAGTATTCCATAAAATTGATTGATAAATGTAATTTGCATACAGAGAGCGCTCAATTGCATCATATTTTCGATTGCCATAAAATGAATTTTGCTCATGATACAATCCCGACATTTGCAAGCCCATACTACGGTATTTGTATTCCGGAAAAACATAGCCTATTTTTCCAAATATCTCCGCTCGCTGTGTTTCAATACCAATTTCATAGGGCTTGAAACTAACATCTTCTGCTTTCTTTTCCTCAACAACTTGATCAGTTTGCCCACCTTCTTTATCATCTTTTAAATAATGAATACCAAATTGCGCCATCAAACCTTGGTCTCCTTGATATTTCCAGCGGTTCATGAAATTCATTTGCTCTTGAAGTGGAAAGTCTCTAAAACCGTCATTATTAACGTCCTTTTCCCAGGGTCTGATATTTCCATGAAGCAAAACAGTAGTACCCCATTTTTCAGAAACTTGATGTGTATTTACAAAGTTTACTTCCATTCTTCCTGCTTGATTAGCAAAAAGATTAAAAAACAACTGCTCACCTACTTCAGGTTTTTGTAACTCAGTATTAATCTGTCCTGCAATGCTCTCATAACCATTAACTACCGAACCAACCCCTTTTGTCACCTGAATAGAATTAATCCAAGTGCCGGGAATAAATGCTAATCCATAAGCATTTCCTAAACCTCTTACCCCCGGCATGTTCTCACGGCTAATTAAAGTATATGGTCCATCCAATCCCAGCATTCTAATCTGCTTAGCTCCGGTAACTGCATCAGTAAAGTTCACATCTACCGATGGATTTGTTTCAAAGCTTTCTGACAAATTACAGCAAGCAGCTTTAAACAGTTCTCTTTCAGAAATATTTTCCATTTTCATGGGATTGATGAAAGAAATCTCAGTAGATTTTCGACGATATTCAACTTCAACAGTTTCTAAATCAACAGATTTTTTCAACTCAAATGAAATTGGCTTGTCATAATTACTAACCGATTGAGTATCTGAAACAAATCCCACAAAACTGGCAATAATCTTTGTTAGGTTTTCAGGAATCGCCAATTGAAAAGTTCCATTTGAATCTGTGCTGGTTCCGTAATTTGAGTTCAACCAATACACATTGGCAAATGGAATAGGCTCTAGCTTTCCTTTTTTACTTTGAGTAACCACTACTCCTTTAACACTTTGTTGAGCACTTACCCAAAAAGCACTAAAAAGCAGGAGTAGCAATACTCCTATCAACTTTTTCATTTGCTTATTTTTGAATTTGTACTAATGTGTTTTTACTCCATCTTTATACTTACAGCAATCGGGAAGTTGCTTATATGCTACACTATCTGCTTCATGCTCCTCAGTAGTATGACCGCGACTTGAAACTGCTTTTTGAATTTCCTCTTCGGTAGTTTTAGTGTTTTTATAAATCACACGAAGCTCTTTAGTAGATTTATTCCACTCAGCAAGCTTAACACCTGAAGTTCTTAATGCAGCATCTTCAATACGTTTTTTACACATTTTACAAACTCCATCAACATGAAAGGTACTTTCTGAGATTTTTTTATCACTTTTTTCTTGTGCTTGTGCAAGGCTGAAAGTGAAAACAGCTAATAATGTTATTAATATAGATTTCATCACGAATAATTTAAATTAAAAAATAGAGTAAAAACTTGCCGTTTTATTGGCAAATAAAGAGAAGTGATGTAATTATCCGTAATAGGTTAAGCGCATTAGTCGCTTGTAAATTGGCACTTTATGTTGCTCGGGCGGTGGCTCGTAATTAAAAACGACAAACTCATCGCTTGATAATTCAAGCTTAAATAGATGATAAGCCAAAACAGCATTCAGAAATTGTTTTTCTTGGCTTAGCTTTTGGGTAGATTGATTCGCAAGATTAGTGTCGACTTTAAAGAATTGAAAGTCGTCTTCACAGCAGTTCTTTTCAGATTGCATTTTACAACTCTCTTCCTCTTCTTGTTCACCACAACTACTTTCGTGAAACAAGCTTATTGCTGCTAAGTAATCGCCACAGTAATGTTTATATACTTGTATACCAATCGTACTGCTTAAGAAAGCAAGTAAGATTACAAGAGCAAACATTTTGCGTAGAATTATCATCAATGCAAACTTAAGTAAATTTCTTAGAGCAAATTAATTGTTCACAAAGCTTAAGAATTTAAGCATAAAAGAGGTTATCCTTGCTCGCTTCTTTAATTACGGACTCTAAATAAATGTCTGCTAGTTCTAATCGGTTTCGCAGTTCCTGTGCTAATTTTGATTGAAGATTCAAATCTTCATAAAAATTATTCAAATTCACTAGCTCATTTGAAATAGTTTGAAGAAAACCAAAGTCGTCTTTGTGATGAAACATTTTGATCATCAGCGACTGCAGACTCGCCATCAGTACCATGGCTTTTCCATTGTCTGAATATCTAGTAGTTTCTAATTTCAATTCTCTTAAGTTCGCAGCATTTATAATTGAGCTATTTAAAATAGTATTCGCTGCAAAATAGGCATAGGCAACCGCTTCTAACAATGAATTAGAAGCCAGACGATTATTTCCATGCATGCCGGTGTAAGCACACTCACCCAATGCAAATAAATTATCTAATGATGTTCTCCCTACGGCATTCACTTCTATTCCTCCACACTGATAATGTGCAGCAGGTACGATTGGAATTAAATCCCTCGTAGGATTAAAATCATTACTCAACAAAGTACGATGAATAAAAGGAAAGTGAGTTTTTAATTCTTCTTGATCTAAATGCTGCAGACTTAAATATTGATGATCTACATTTTCACTTTCCATTTCCTGAAAAATAGCAGCAGCTAATACATCTCTTGCAGCAAGTTCACCACGGCTATCGTACTTAAAAGCAAATCGCTCACCTTTGTGATTCAACAAATGCGCTCCAAATCCTCGAACAGCTTCAGATATCAAGGGTAATTTGTTCTGATTTTTTAAAGATAAAGCTGTCGGATGAAATTGCGTTTTGTGAAAGTCTCCAATGTTTAAACCAATCCTATTCGCCATAGCAACGCAATCTGCTGTTGAGTAAGCTGAATTAGTCGTCTGCTCAAAAAGCGCTCCGCTACCTCCGCCACATAAAACAAAAGTATTTGCTTTAAACTGTAGCCAATTTTCTTTTTCATCTAAGGTCAAGAGTCCTGCACACTGATTTTTTGATCTGATTAAATCCACAGCAGCATGATTCTCAAAAAAGTCAACTTTGCTATGTATCTGTAGACGATTTAACAAGCTTTCGTGAATTGCTTTTCCACTTTGGTCTAAATAGTGAACAATCCGGTGCTTGGAGTGCCCGCCCTCACGATGAAGCCGAAATACACCCTGCTGACGGTTAAAAGGTACACCCCAACGCACCAAATCGTTCAATCTTGCCGGAGCATCGCAAACCACACGACGTATAACATCTATTTTACCTACTCTTCCTCCGGCTTGAAAAGTGTCTTCTATGTGTTCTTCAAATGAATCTTCTTCAAAATTGGTCACCGCTGCAATTCCACCCTGCGCCATGGCTGTATTGCAATTTGGCAACTCTCCTTTGGACAATATCGCTATGCGAAAATAGGACTTTGCTTCCAAGATATAATTTGCAAAAGCAAGAGCCGCCACTCCCGAACCAACAATAACAATGTCGTATTCTTTCTGCATAATCACGCAAAGGATAACATTCGCTCAATGGGTTTTAAAGCCGACTGGCGTAAATCTTCTTCAATTTTAATTTCAGGACTTTCCAACAGTAAGCAGTTATATAGTTTCTCTAAACTATTCATTTTCATATACGCACACTCACTACAGGCGCAACTATTGTCTTCCTCAATGGGTACCGGAATCAAGCTTTTTGTAGGCATTTCTTTTTGCATCTGATGCAAAATACCTGCTTCAGTAGCCACTAAAAACGCTTCGGCAGTTGACTCAGAAACGTATTTAATCATCTTAGAAGTTGAACCCACAAAGTCGGCAAACTTTAGCAACTCTGCTTTGCATTCAGGATGCGCAATTATTTCTGCTTTAGGATGCTTTTTCTTTAAATTAAAAAGCTTCTCTACATTAAAGGCCTCATGAACAATGCAGCTTCCATCCCACAGCACCATCTCTCGCCCGCTGTTTTTAATCAAATACCTACCCAGATTTTTGTCAGGGGCAAAGATGATGGGCTGCTTTTTTGGAATGGATTGGATTATTGACAAAGCATTGGAGGAAGTACAAACGTAATCACTCATGCTTTTTATTTCTGCACTGCAATTAATGTAAGTTACCACTAAATGGTCTGGATACTTAGCTTTAAAGGCTTTAAAAGCTTCCGGCGGACAACCATCAGCCAAAGAGCAGCCGGCGTTCATATCAGGCAGTAATACTTTTCTAATGGAATTTAAAATTTTAGCGGTTTCTGCCATAAAATGAACCCCGGCAAACACTATAATGTCTGCATCTGTTTCGCTTGCTCTTCGTGATAAGTCTAAACTGTCGCCCACAAAATCAGCAACTTCTTGTATTGCCTCTTCTTGATAATAATGCGCCAAAATCACCGCATTCTTAGCTATTTTAAGTTTAGTTATTTCTTTGATTAATTCGGCTTTATTCATTTCAAAAAAGTTTCAATTGTTTCTTGCTCTTAACTAATTATCAATGCCTCTTTCTTCAATTCTTTCTCTGCATTAAACAACTGACTTAAAAGTTGATTCAACTCTTGACTCTCATTGTCTAAAATTTCATTAAAGAGATTTTTATAGTAAGATATTCCTTCTAATAAATTGTTTTTAAATTGATATAAGCTACTTAAAGACGGGCTTTTTTCGCTTCTCTTTAACTCATTTAATTTATTCTTAAAATAATCGACATAGAGCGACAACTCCTTGATAAATACATGAGGTCGTTCCTCTTGTGAGAGTACATTCTCCCTCCCGTAAATATGTGCAATCATCTGTTTTAATGTCAACTGACGGTCAAAGTAAGCCATATTAGGTCCCGGGCAAAGAGAAACTCCATCGCCCACTTTGTATGTACTGATTCCTTCATTAAGCAAGAAAGAGGTTCCCAAGCCTGTGCAAATACAAGCCTTTTCCGTTACTTTATCAATCGCCTCTTGTTTTTTACTTTCAGAGAGTTCAGTTGAATTGATTTCCTTTATTTTTTTACTTTGATAATTTCTAGAAGCAGTACAAATGGCTTTCTCACCAAATTCTGTATTAAAACTCAAGTACTTTTTTACACAAGGGCTGCCCGCTTTTCCCTTTTGAATTGCCAACTCTTTTTCAAGATCTTTGGTGTTGTTTTTTATATTGTTAAAAGGAACTCCCAAAGGAGAAATTTCACTCAAGTACAAATCTTCTTTTCGAGCATTCTTTAACAGCTCGCGGCTATCTTCATCCAAACAGCTTACCTCCGGAACTAATAAGAATGGAGAACCCCAACCAATTGCATCTAATTGATAACGATCCAGTAAAAAATCGTGCTCTTCAGCAGTCCCCACTCCACCTTGGGCAGTAATTTTAATGGGTGGATTTACTTCCGGGAAAATTCGACCAGCTTCTTTTAAGGCATCGCAGTACAATTGCAGAACTGATTGAATTAATTCATTTTTATTGCTTTTAAACTCTTCTAAAATGGGTCCCATTAGGAAACCTTCAGTAGCAAATGCATGTCCACCGCAGTTTAAGCCTGACTCCACTCTAAACTCTGAAACCCACAAGCCTTTTTTGGCTAAAAATTTACTTTGAATTAAAGCTGAACGATAATCGCTAACCTTTAAGACAATTCTCTTTTTAAAATGTCCCAAAGAATTGGGATAAAAATCACTAAAAGTAGCCATGTAGGCATACAAAGCCGGATTAAAGCCTGCCGACAAAATTAAAGACGATCTCAACTTGCTCTTTGCAAACCCTCGCAGCGAGGCATGAGCGTCATTGTATATTCGATCTAGTTTTTGACCGTTTTTATAATTGACTTTATCTACCTTCGTCATTATGTTAACGTCCACACTACCCAACTCAGCTCTTTCACGAATCAAGCGGATGGCTAAAACCTCTCCACCTTCCTGAGCTAGCAATTGATAAAAAGTAGTTTTCAACTTCGACTTTTCCGGTAATAAATCAACGTAATCTTTCGCTTCAGCTAAAGAGCAAGAGGATTTAAAGGCAGCAAATTTTTGCTGAACTAAATCGTCCATTTGATTTAAAAAAGCAGAAACTCTTTTTGCTTTAAAGTCGTCTTCTTTCTTAGAAATAGGGAAAAAGGGCAATGCATTTTTTTCTGCATAAACCCTTCTTACGTCCTCTAACAACTCATCTTCCATAATAGAAACTACAGAGTCAATTCCAAGATGCGCCACTTTTAGCGGCGTATCTATGGTAAATGCAATTCCCATAACCGGAATGTGAAAAGTGTGCATCATAAAACTACTATTCAGCTACGGTTTGGTTTTGTTCAAAAACCTCTTTTGCTCGCGGGAACAAAATGTTGTTTTCTAAATGAATGTGCTTGTGTAAATCTTTCTCAAATTCATCCAACACAGCATAAGCTACGCGATAAGTCTGGCAACCATCGGGAGGACAAGTATAGCCATCAGTAATTGAAGCAATCTTTCTCAAGCGCTCCCCTTCTTCGGTATGCTCATCTTCCATCATGCTAATTGGATTATCGATATGACCGAAATTTGGCGCAGGAAATTCCTCACCTGCTGCTAATGCCTTCTCCATTTTTACTATGTAAGGAAACAGCACTAATTCTTCTTTTTTCATGTGCATACTTAAGGCTCCTGCTGTTTGTCCAAACAATTCTTTTACCTCAAATAACTCAGGATGGCGCTCACCGTGAACTTGACATAACTTATTCAAATAAGCTTGTAAGATTGGAATGGTTTCCTCTACATAATTGTGGTGTTTATTTACAATTAAATCAACCAATTCACTTTGCTTCATTTTTCGGTAGTCTACCTCAGCATCTTTTGCTAATTCCTCTTTTACTTCCTCCACTACTTGATTAACATCTACCGAATTTTGCTCACATGCTTCACTCAGCGGAATTCCACCATTACAACAAAAATCAATACCGTATTTACTAAATACTTTGGCTGTTTTATAGTTTTGAGCAACGATTTTGCTCACTTTCGTTTCACTTAAATTTTCCATAATGCTTTATTTATTTTATTCAATATGACTCATTGTTTTCGGATGCAAATATCCGAATAATATTTTTATTTCGGATAAAGATATCTTTTTTAATTTTGTGAAATATTCTTAGCTTAGTAGTATAAATCTAAAAATCAACAATAATGAGCACTCCAAAAAGTTATAACACCGTAAGCGAAGCCATGAATGACCTCAGCAAAAGAGGTTATACCAACGACATCAAGCTATTGGTAGAAAGAGATTGTTTGTATTGTCATACAACGGAACAATCTTTAGATCCATCGGAATTTAAAATTGACGAAAAGTATCGTTTTGAAGGAGATACAGACCCGGGAGATGAAATGATTGTATATGCCATTTCCTCCGACAAATACAAAATAAAAGGTCAAATCGTAAACGCATTTGGAGTCTATTCAAACCCCGAAACGGCAAAAATTGTAGAGAAGTTAAAATGATTTGGTTAATCACTCTACACCTCATTGGTGCTTGTATCTGGATTGGTGGACATTTAGTAATAACGCTTAGAATATTGCCCGAAGTTTTAAAAAGTAAAGATTTTGCCCCCTTACTCTATTTTGAAAAGAAATATGAAAAAGTTGGGATGCCTGCTTTATTGATCCAAGTAGTTACCGGTATATTTTTAGCACTCAAATACAGTCCAACTCTTATAGCATTTGAAACCCCACAGCAAACTGCCATTTCAATAAAACTATTCTTGCTTTTTGTCACCATTGCCTTAGCCATTAATGCTCGGCTATTTATTTTTCCAAAACTCAATGACAAAAACCTCAACTTTTTAGCGGTTCATATTATATTGGTTACCCTTTTTGCTGTAGGTTTCTTAATTTGTGGAGTGGTTGTTCGGTTTGGGGGTTTGGGGTAAATTAGAAGTGCTACTAAATTTATTATTTCCCTTTAAAATTGGGTTTTCTCTTTTCTACAAAAGCACTAACTCCCTCATGATAATCATCAGTTGAACTGGCTTCAATTTGCAGTTTTGACTCTAACGTTAGTTGCTCATCTAAGCTATTGGTCATCGACTGATTAAAAGCGGATTTAGTTAAAGCCAGTCCTTTTGTAGGCATCTTAGCTAATTTGGTCGCCAAAGCACTTAGTTCCTCTTCAAATTCATCTTCTGAGAAAACTTTGTAAATCATTCCCATTTGCTCAGCTTCTTTGGCAGAAACTTTATCACCCAACATTGCTAAAGCGGAAGCCTTTTGAAAACCGATTAAACGTGGTAAGAAGAAAGTTCCTCCACTGTCGGGAATCAAACCTATGGCGCTAAAAGCTTGAATAAAAGACGCATTTTCAACGGCAACTACTACATCGCAAGCCAAAGCAATATTAGCTCCGGCACCGGCAGCTACTCCGTTAACTGCTGCAATAATTGGCTTTGCTGTTGTTCTTATTTTTTTAATAATTGGACCATAGTGCTCATCCAATATCTTTTTAAAGCCGGGGTTTAACTCAGGAGAAGTTACCTCCTTTAAATCTTGTCCGGCACAAAAAGCTTTCCCTTCCCCACGAATAACAATCGCACGAACTAACTTATCATGATTTGCCGCATCCAAGGCTTCTTGAAAAGCCAGTGCCATTTCTCGGTTAAAGCTATTGAAAGCTTGAGGGCGGTTTAAGGTAATTACACATACCTCACCCTTTACTTCCTTCTTAATAGAATCCATAATAAACTGTATAAAAAAAGAGGTTACAAAATTGCAACCTCTAAATTAAAGTATTTATTGAGTTAAACTACTCTCCTGTAACAATTGTTCTATAGGTTGTTTTTAAAAAACCAGATTCAATTTCAGAATCAACTGTTGCTATCTTGGTAATTTTACCATTTTTAGCAGCTTTTGTAATACTCAAATCTGTATTACCAATCCAGATTCCCAACCATATAGTTCTTTCAGCTACTCCTTCTTTAGTACCAACATCATTTTTTGTTACTAAAGCAGCAGGGACAGTCTGAGGTCCCGACACAGCACAGGAGGACAAGAATACAATTACTCCAAATAATGTTATATTTCTAATAAATCTCATAATAGTCTTTTTTAATTTTCAGCTTCTGTTACAATCAACTCTTTAGTTGAAAACAAAATATAATTTGATATCTTCAGGTCTACAGTTGAAACCGGCCCTGTGATTTTACCATTTTTAGCAGCATCAGCTATACCGTAATCTTTGTTCAATTGAATTGTACCCAAGATTACAGTAGTTTTTGATACTCCTTTATTTTTACCTATTGGGTGTTCGGTTACAGCGTATGGTGCTGTAACTGTGCAGGAAAATAAGCCCATTGCTATAATAGCTCCTGCAATTATTCCGTTTATCTTTTTCATAATACTATTATTCTCCTGTTACAACTGTTTTATAAAATGGAATAATGAATACGGTAACTCTTGTATCCACACTTCCAATCTTACTTATCTTTCCTTTTTTAGCTGCGGTTCGCATTGTATAGTCGGCATTTGGTTTAAATGCATTTGCTTTCGCAACTCCTTTTTTGGTTCCAATTGGGTTACCTGTTACTGTGTGTGTTTCGTACACCACGCAAGAGGACAATCCAACTGTAATCACCAAAGCAGCAATTAAGCTTTGAATTTTTTTCATAAAGTTATTTTTTACAATTAATAAATGTTAAACTTTGGCAAGTATAAGTATAATACCGTAGAAAATAAAAGATAAGTGGTTTTAATTACCTCAAACACTTAAAGTAATCAAAAGGCTCATGGCAATCGTTGCATTGAAAAAGGGCTTTGCAAGCGGTAGAGCCAAAACGACTGACCATTTTTGTGTTTTTTGATCCGCAATGTGTACACTGCACTTGATTTTTCTCACCACTTAGTGCAGCTTTATCTGCAGAAGCGCTTAAGGGAGCTGCAATACCGTATTTTTCCAATGCCTGACGTCCTTCTTCAGTAATCATGTCAGTCGTCCAAGCAGGGCTCAGCACCTGTTTCACATCTACTTTAATATTATTCTTTTCTAACTCTGCTTTGATATCATCCGCAATAGTATCCATTGCTGGACAACCGGAATAAGTTGGTATTATTTCAATCAAATAGCTGCCGTCCTCATTCAATTTAACACTCTGAACAACTCCCATATCCATCACCGATAAAACGGGAATTTCAGGGTCGTGTACCTTTTTAAGAATTGATTTTATTTCAGCAACATTAGACATTTTACCATTTCATATTTGGATATGCTCTTTGCATATATTGAAAGTCAGTCAAAATATAGCCAAGGTACTCTGAATGTCTGCCTTCTTTACCGCCGTATTGAAAAACTTCTTCTTGTGGTAGTTCTATTGTTGCTTCATCACAAACTTCTTTAACTACTTTCAAATATTCCGACTTCAATTCATTTAAATCAGGACCTATTCCTATTTCAGCAGCCCACCTTTCGGTTTCTGTTTCTTTGAATAAATCCATGGAAAAACGCCAAAGCTCATTTACTGCATGTTGAACTCTTTCGTGACTTTCACCGGTGCCATCCCCAAGTCTTTTCATCCATGTAGAGGAAAAATCAAAATGATATTCTACCTCTTTAATTGATTTTTTAGCAATAGCAGCTAATTGGTCGTTTTTACTATTTATTAAGGACTTCATCAATAATCGATGAAAAACATCGTAAAAAAATTGACGAACGACTACAAAAGCAAAGTCGGTGTTTGGCTGTTCAACTAAAAGGGAGTTTTTGTACTCATGCTCTAATCGAAGCATTGCAAAATCATCTTCCGTTCTGCCTTTGCCTTCTACTTCTGCGGCATATTGAAAATAGTTACGAACTTGACCAAACAAATCTAGAGAAATGTTGGTAAGCGCAATGTCGGTTTCCAATTCAGGTCCATGCCCACAAAGTTCCCCCAAACGCTGACCTAGAATCATGGAGTTATCTCCAAGTATTGTTATGTAGTTGACTAATTTCTCTTGCTCCATGTCTTACATGTGTTTAACTTCATCAGGTAAATTATAAAAAGTTGGATGACGGTACACCTTATCCTTTGCCGGTTCAAACAGCTCTCCGCTCTTTTCGGGATTGGAAGCTGTAATGTGCTTAGACTCTACCACCCAAACGCTTACTCCTTCTTGTCTTCTAGTGTAAACATCCCTTGCATTTTGAATTGCCATTTCGGCATCCGCAGCATGTAAACTTCCAACGTGTCTGTGTTCCAAACCGTTTTTACTTCTTATAAAGATTTCCCAAATGGGCCATTCCTTTTTCATTCTATTATGATTTGATTGTCAATACTATTTTATCCGGCTTTGCTTACCCTTCGCTCTGCTTGTTTTTCGGCATAAGCTACGGCTGCATCACGCACCCACTTACCATTATCCCAGGCCTCATTTCTTGCTTTTAAGCGTTTGCGGTTACAAAGTCCATTGCCTTTTACCACATTCCAAAACTCTTCCCAATCAATTGGGCCAAAATCGTAGCTTCCTCGTTCATCATTCCACTTTAAGTCTTTATCCGGAATGGTTAAACCTAATAAATCTGCCTGGGGAACTGTTTGATCAATAAACTGCTGACGCAATTCATCATTGGTTTTCCTCTTAATCTTCCACTTCATAGATTGCTCAGTATGCGGAGACTCTTCATCTCTCGGACCAAACATCATAAGCGATGGCCACCACCAACGGTTTAATGCATCTTGCGCCATGGCTTTCTGAGCTTCAGTGCCATTACAAAGCGTGAGCATAATTTCATAACCTTGGCGTTGGTGAAAACTCTCTTCTTTACATATACGCACCATTGCACGCGCATAAGGTCCGTAAGAGGTTTTTGTCAACATTACTTGATTGATAATGGCAGCACCATCAACTAACCAACCGATGGCTCCCATATCTGCCCAAGTTAAACTCGGATAATTAAATATAGAAGAATACTTGGCTTTACCAGAGTTTAGTTGCTCCATTAATTCGTCTCGACTAATGCCCAAAGTTTCTGCAGCACTGTAGAGGTATAATCCATGTCCTGCTTCATCTTGCACTTTAGCCAAAAGCGCTACTTTTCTTCTTAATGAAGGAGCTCTAGTGATCCAATTGCCTTCCGGCAGCATTCCTACCACTTCAGAATGGGCGTGTTGCGATATTTGGCGAATATGTGTTTTACGATACTTTTCGGGCATCCAATCCTTTGCCTCAATATTCTCTCCGGCATCAATTCTAGCCTGAAATTCTTCTTCTAAGTTTCTGCTTTTATTGTCCATAATTTCTTGGTGTTTAGCTATCGAAATCTACTAAAATTTTTTGAGACTTTGGTATAGATTGGCAAGTTAAAATATAACCGGCTTCAACCTCATCTTTTTCCAAAGCATAATTCACTTCCATTTCCACATCGCCTTCCATTAGTTTAGCTCTACATGTGCAGCAAACTCCACCTTTACAGGCAAAAGGCAAGTCGGCATTGTTGCGAAGTGCGGCATCTAAAATATTCTCGCCATTTTGTGGCATTTTAAAGGATATTCTTGTGCCATTATTAATGATTGAAACATCGCTCAGGTCTTTATTGTTCGATGTTGTAGCTTTTTTCTTCTTCTTTGTTGGAGTATTAAATAACTCAAAGTGAATTTTCTTCTCATCAATTCCTTTTTCGATGAGATAATCTCTGATCATAAAAATTAAATCCGTTGGACCGCAAATAAAAAAGTCGTCGACAGTCTTAAAGTCTAAAACCTTATCGTTGATTCCGTCTAACTTTTCTTGATTAATTCTGCCATTAAATAATGGAGCATCTCTTTCTTCTTGAGTTAAGAAATGGTAGAGCTCAAATCGACCAAGAAATTGATTTTTCAAACCCTCTATTTCTTCTCTCAACATAATGCTTTGCACACTCCTATTCTGAAAGAAAAGAGAAAAACTGGCATTCTCTTCTTGATTCAGATGAGTTTTAATGATGGAGTTAATCGGAGTAATTCCACTACCGGCTGCAAAAGCAACATAAGACTTCTGTTTTTGAGGTTCAATGTCACAGTAAAAACGTCCATTTGGTGGCATTACTTCTAATTGGTCTCCCGCTTTCAGCTCATCATTAGCAAAAGTTGAAAACCGACCTTCTTCAATTTTCTTAACTGCCACCTTCCACTCATCATCTAAAGGACTTGAACATAAGGAATATGAACGACGAATTTCCTCGCCTTTAATGTTGGTTTTCAAGGTCAAGTATTGTCCTTCTCGATACTTAAAGGCTTCTTTTAATTCATTGGGAACTTCAAAGCTCAAAACAGTAGCATCTTCAGTTGTTTTTTGAACTTCTTTAAGTTTTATGGGATAAAATTTCTGAGACATTATTTTTATTTAAGGATGACAAATTTACCAAAATGCCCTTTGGAGCGAAAACTTTATTTTTGACAAGCTAAACCTATACAAAAATCTATTTTTTTAACTTAAAATGGACAATCTAAAACTTCCACTTGAAAAATTTGAAGACACCAAGCTCTGGTCATACTTTATTAGAATCCCGGATGAAGTAGCGAAAAAATATATTGAAGGTAAAGATCGAAGAATAGTTTGCACTTTAAATGACAAAGAAAAGATTCACTGTGCATTAATGCCTTCGCCAAAAGGCTATTTTATTTTGATTAAACAAGCACTTAAAAAGAAATTGGGGATTCAATTAAACGAAATTGTTGAGCTAACAATTGAGAAAGATCGCTCAAAGTATGGCATGCCGATGGCTGAAGAATTTAAAGTTTGTTTAGAAGAAGAACCACTTGCACTTAAGTATTTTGAGGAATTAACTCCCGGCAAACAGCGTAACTTAATTCATCTAGTTAACCAAATAAAAAGTTCTGAGATAAAAATAAGACGCTCCTTAGCAATTGTAGAGCATTTGATTACTGAAGAAGGGAAGATTGAGTATAAGCGTTTAAATGAACTAATTAAGAAATACAATCAAAATTCTCGAATATAAATTGAACAAAACAGAAAGTAAATAGTTGTACCTACATCTAAATAAAATTTTTATACATTTGTTAAACTTAAACCATTTAAAAACTAGAAAAATGAAAAATGTAAGCCGATTAGTATTAGGAGTATCATTAAGCGTTGCGTTAGCAGCTTGTGGTGGTGCTGAAAAGAAAACTGAAGAAACAAGCGATAAAAAAGAAGCTGCCAAAACGGAAGAAAAAGCAGTTGTTCAAGAATTTACTGTAACTCCTCACGATAGTAAAGTAATGTGGTCGGGAGAGGTTTTAGGTGTTTATGAGCACACCGGAACAGTTGATATAGTTGAAGGCATGTTCACCACTAAAGGTGAGGAAATTACTGAAGGAAATTTTACAATTGACTTAACTACAATGACAGCTACAGATGATAATTATAATCCTGAAGAAGGTAAATCTAAAGAAAAATTGATTGAGCATTTATCATCCCCTGACTTTTTCGATGTTGCCAATCATCCAACATCAACCTTTGAAATTATTTCACACGACACAGAAAACAACACAATAACAGGTAATTTAACCGTTCGTGGAAACACCAACGAAGAAACAATTACAGATGTTGAAATTGACTTTAATGAAAATGCAGCTAGTGGTAAACTAACAATCGATCGTAAAAAATACGATGTTGCATTTACTCATCCTGCACAAGATGTAGTTATTTCTGACGATGTGCATTTAAAAGTAAAATTGATGTTTTAATCAAACACCAATCATCCCTATTAAAAGCCGAGTATTTCACGCTCGGCTTTTTTATTTTCCAATGGTTTGATTTTACCATATTTTATACGTTTCTTTATCAAACTAATTTACAATAGTTCACACCTAAATATTATAATTACTTCACTATTTTTGCCAAGATGATTGCATTTTCTAAACCTCTAAAAGTTTTAATCGTAGAAGACTCTCCCTCAGACGCTTTCCTAATTACTGAGTTTCTGGAGGAGGTTAAAGATGTTAATTATAATGTGCAACATTGCGAAACACTAAAGGAAGCCACGGAAAAGTTAGAAGAAGAAGATTTTGATGCGGTTTTAATCGACTATAATTTACCGGATTCTAACGGAGCGAACCATCTTGAGCATATTTTTAAGAAGCACAATCATACCCCTTTTATTGTACTAACAGGTTTGGCTGATGAAATGGTTTCCATTAATGCCTTAAACCGTGGTGCAAAGGACTACTTAATTAAAGGTGACTTTGATGCAAAACTCTTAAATCGTTCTATTTTATATGCCTTAGAGAGAAATCGACTTGAAGAAGAAACGGTAATCCGAATACTTGCAGCTCAGGACACAGAGAAGGAGAGAATAGCAAGAGATGTACACGATACTTTGGGGCAAAACCTCACCTCAGCAAGTATGCAAATGCAAAGTTTGAAGAGCTTAGTGCCCGACGACAAAGAAGAAATTCATAGCAACATAGATGCTGCTTTAAAAAGCATAAATGATGCGATTGCCGAAAGTAGAGGTATTTCTAGAAGTTTGATGCCACAAACTGTAAAGAAATTTGGTTTAGAAAGTGGTATAGAAAGTATTATAATGACTTTAAACGATAAGTCAGAAACTCAGTTTGAACTGGAGAGCAATTTAGAGTTCACACGCTTTGAACAATCAAAAGAGCTCGCCTTATTCCGCATTGCCCAAGAAAGTATAAACAACATTTTAAAGTACGCAAAAGCCACACTAGTAGAAATAAAGCTTATTTTAGTAGAAAATCTTCTGTTAATGCAAATTGATGATAATGGTATTGGATTTGACCTTGATGCAGTTGAAAATCAGAAAGGAATTGGCTTAGACTCCATTCGTACTCGAGCAAAGTCAATTGGGGCAAAATTAGAAATCAATTCAAAGGAAAATAAAGGAACATCAATTCGCGTAGTTACAGATATTAACGAAATGAACTAATGGAGAAGATTAAACTTATTATTGTTGACGACCACCAAGTGGTAAGAGATGGATTGAAGAAATACATTGGCAACGACGAAAGCTTTGATTTAATTGGTGAAGCCGAAAATGGCAAAAAAGCATTAGATTTAATTGAAGAGCACGAAGTGGACATTGTTCTTTCTGACTTGAATATGCCGGAAATGGATGGCTTAGAATTAACTGAAAAAGTAATTAAAAACTACCCTGAATCTAAAGTTATTATCTTAACGATGCTGGATGAGCCTCATTACATTAAACAATTAATGAGTTGTGGAGCTGAAGGATATCTATTTAAAAACAGCGGTGTTGAAGAAGTTAAAACAGCTATATTAAAAGTTTTTAAAGGTGAGACATACATGAGTGATGAAGTGACTGAAAAACTTACTCAGTATGTTATTAAACGGAATCATACAAATCCTGAAAAGAAAAAATTTGGATTTCAAGCCAACCTTACCAAAAGAGAGTTAGAAATACTAGAGCTTGTTATTAAAGAATATACTAATCAAGAAATTGCAGATAAGCTTTTTATAAGTGTTAGAACAGTTGATGCTCACAAGAGAAACCTCATTGAAAAAACCGGTTCACGGAATATTGCAGGACTTGTAATGTATGCCATCACTCATCAATTATTCGACAACCTCTAAAACCTACAATAGGTAGAACTATTACTTCTTTAGGCGTTTTCCCTAATTTTCTTCTATAACACATTCCTATAGCTTTTAGACGCAAAAGCCACTGAACTTTGTCCCGAACAAAGAAGGTTAAAATGCGTCAACTAAATTCAATATTTATTCTAATCTTACTCCTAAGCTTTAGTAAGCTACTTAGAGCACAAAATGATTATCAAGAATTTAAATTATTTGGGCAAATCTTTCACAAAGAAACTACTATCAAAGATGTTTCCGTTAAGGTCAGTTTAAATGATTCTATCATTTACACAGATGAAAGCAACTTTAACGGAAAGTTCAAATTAAAGTTGGTGACCAACAAAAGTTATCGAATTGACTTTAGTAAAGATAAATATATAACAAAGACCGTAATAGTTAATATTTATTCTCAAGACAGTAAAGAAATTAAACCATTTGCTTTTGATATTGAACTTGTTCAGCAAAGAGATTTTAGGTATGTAGAAGTACCCGGTGACTTAGGAAAGGTTGCCCACTTGTACTACGATGAAGAGAAAGAAGCTCTTAGCTGGGATAAACAGTACACTCAAGAAGCACACGAAACGATTAAGAATTTACAAGAATTAAACAAAGCTAAACGCTATGAAAAGTATTCTAGATTTTGAAAAAGCTCGAAAAGAGTCTGAAGAAAAGAAGAACAAAAATGTAAATAGTGCATTTATGAGTATTGACCAGGTGCTCACACAGTTGGATATTCTTTTAAATGAAAATGAAGATTTAGACGGCATTTTCTTCTTGAAAAACAGAAGTGCTCTAATGCAAGATAATCCTGTGGCTTATGTTGCCAACTTTAAGGGAAAAGAAGAATATACTAAGCTTTTGTTAAATCAGAAAATCAAATACGCTGATTTCCCAAGATGGAGAAACATATTAGCAAATGATGATTTAGCTGAGATTGAACTTTTAGCTAACTCACAGGAACCATTCCTTTTTGAAGATGACAAAAGTTTTTTAATCTCCGCAGTTAAAGAAGAAAGGTTTAATTGGGGAATGTTGGTGGCCTTTGCTCCTAAGGGTAAAATATGGACAAAGAACCAATTAAAACTAATAAAGTCTTTTAGCAAGTTACTTTGCTCAGCCTTGCATTATTTCCACCAACAAGAGAAAGATGCATTTCTTCGTCAAACTTCAATCGCAAAAGACAATAAGCGTCAGTTAATTATTGAAAAATTAGAACAACGTTTAGAAAAGAAAAATCAGCTCATTGAAAAACTAAAACAAGGGAAAATAGGCAATAAAACTGAGGCTACTTTCAGCTGGAAGACTGAACAAGAAAACAAGATTGAATACGACGAAGTGTGGGTAACGGTACACGGTTTTAAGAATGGTGAAAGAGATCCAATTATTAGTAAGTGGGAGAAGGTAACAGATAATGAAACACTTCAAAAAGTTAATGAACTCTTATTAAAAAAAGAGCATAAAGAATCAATAGCCGGTTAAATGAGTCGCCTGATTACCATATTTATTTTTGTGTTAATGGCATCAAAAGCAACTGCTCAAGATCCAATTTTTTCTCAGTATTATGTAAATGGAATTTATGTAAACCCTGCCATGAATGCAATTAATGACTACACAAAAGTTTCTATGCAATATAGGAATCAATGGACAGGCAACTCATACAATTACTCTACTTATAACACAGCATTGGAACTCCCTATAAACAATACGAACAGTTCTTTTGGAGCAATCGCTACATCAGATGAAACGAGAAGCGCTTTATTAAATCATACTAGCTTTTCATTAGTATATGCTTATAAATTTAAGTTAAACGAAAAATGGATGGCACAAACCGCTCTTCAAGCTGGGATTGGACAAAATCGATTAGAAAACGATCTAATTTTTGAAGACCAATTGAGCCTAGAAGGACCGACAGCAGAACATTCAGCTGAAAACTTTGCTAGTGAAAACCTTGTTTACCCTGATTTTAGTAGTGGAATAATGCTATTTTCAAAAGACTATTATTTTGGAGCGGCAATTCACCACTTAAATCGCCCTAATCAAGCTTTTCGCGATTCTTATGCAAGAAGGTTAGAAAGGAAATATACTTTTAATGGAGGAGCAAAATTTTCAAAAGATAAGTTAGGTAGAGTCAATCAATACTACTCGCCCAACTTTATTGTACAGATTCAAGGTAATAGCAGCAGTATAAGTCTAGGTAATTATTTTAAATATCACAGTTTAACAGCGGGACTTTGGTACAGATGGAAAGATGCAATGGTAATTGGGTTAGGCTTGGAGTTAGACAATTTTAGATTTGCTTACTCTGCTGATTTCAATATCGGCAATAATCCGGCTTCTGCACTATCGCATGAAGTATCCATTGCCATTCTTTTTACTCAAAAGTCCAAAGGGCACAACCAAAATTATTACAATAAGGCACTTAGTTTTTGCCCCACTTTCTAATTCAATTTTTAAATAAAATTAATTTAATTTCATTCAGGTTAGCATGTCTTACCAAATCAATTATCTTCAAGAAGAAGGTTATCTAATTGCAGAAGTAACAGGAAATAGAGAAAAAGATACTGAGGCACAGTATGCCTTGGAAGCATTAGCTCAAATTTCAGAAGCTTGTAAAAGTCACAAACTTTCAAAAGTGGTTGCAGTATGGAACATCAAAGGAGCTATGAGACCAGACCAGGCTTTGATCCTAATATCAAACTTAAAAAAATACAAGTGGAGTAAAGACTTTGTAACTGCTTCGGTTCACCCCTACAAAGATAACTTTGAGAGCCACCAATATACTGTAAAGGTTGCCAAAACGCTCAATTGGAACATTCACTTTTTTCAAAGCATTGATGAAGCTAAAATGTGGATTCGAAAAATTAGCACTTCTGATATTTTGGCAAATTAGCTTTTCAGAAAATCATTTTACTAATCCGCAAACTCAAACTCGACCTCAAACTCTTCTTTATCAAGCTGTTTAATTGTTTTCCAGTCGCCATTGGGCAATTGTTGCTGGATTAAGTAATAATCAACCCCAGACTTTAGTCCCTTAACTTTAGTCCATCTTAGTTTGATCAGCTCTCCTTCTTGATCTATTTTTAAATAAATAGAAGCAAATGCACCTTCAATATTGTACTCTCTCTTACAACTATTGGCTAAAGACAATTTATATTCAGCCGGTTGACTATTTAATTGTGAATTTTCATCTAAATAAGAAGTGGAGGTAAGCGGCAAGTTCTCAATAATACTATAACTACCACGACTGTTTTTCTTACTCAAATAAAGACTATTTGCAATTTCATTCGCTTGTGAAAGTGACTCCCACTCTAACAACACTTGCATTTCATTAACAACGGAAATTCGCTTTAATTCAACATTGAAGGTGTCAACTAAGTCATTCGGAAGTATATTTACCGTATCACTCCAAACACTGTAATCATCTTTTTCTGAAAGTAGTTTTACCCAATAAACATATATTTCCGGACAGAGTATAGTAGAATCAACAAATGTTAGCTTTGAAGTATCATTAATACCAATCAGTTGATAAGAATTTGCACCCCATTTTTTACGATATACTTCATAACGAAGCCTACCTTCAATAGGATAGTCTGTCCAATTTAACACAATATGGTTGCTCTCTTTTCTAACACTCAAATCAATTGAACAATAGGCGGGAATTTGCTCAACAACCGATTGATCTGAACAATATTTAACTACTTCAACTTTAAAACACTGTCGGCTTTCCCAGGCTGAACGAAAACTAATTTGATAAGATGATTCATTCTGATTCCAAACTTTTACAAAAGGCTCAAAATCTCCGGTACTATTCTTTCGATAGATCTGATAATACTTGAAATTAAAACTCTTGCTTTCCTCCCACTCTATTGTCCAATCTCCAAACTCACTTCTACTGACTCCTTTTACAATTGGATAATCATTGTTCTCCTTTTCATAAATTCTTAAATGATCTTCCTTGAAAGAAGTATCGCTACAGCCATTGGCATTTTCAACAATTAGGTTAATGTCATATAAATTTTGTTCATTAAATTCAATTAAAGTGTCTTCTGCATTAAATGTCATGTTATTTAGCGACCAGGTATAAGTTGGCTGCTCAAGTTCAGAACTATGATTTCTGAAAGCAATTTTTGCAGGAATGCAACCATAAGTTGAGTCTAAAGAAAATGAAGCAATTGGTTTTCGCTTTAATCTAATTTCTTTTGATAAATTTTCCACACAACCAGCTGTATCAGTCACAACTAAGCTAACTGTATACTTTTTCACATCATTGTATACATGTCTTGGATTTCTATCTGTAGTTGTACTTCCATCACCGAAAAACCACCTTCTGTTGGCAACTCTTTTAGACAAATCAATAAACTCTACTTCTGAAGCACCACAAAAAACACTGTCGCTCATATTAAAAGCTATTTCCGGTGTATTTATATTAAATCGTTTAGTTTTAACTAAAGTATCAGTGCAGGAAAATCCATTATCAGCTATTAATTTCACATCAAAGACACCAGCTTTATGATAAACGTGAATCGGTTGCTCTTTAGAAGACGTTTTACTATCTCCAAAACTCCAATGATAATTAACAGCCCCTTTACTATTGTTTTCAAAAACTGCCATGTGAGGTGCGCAAGCATTAGCGTCTGCATTTGTTATAAAATCAGCTTTAACACTCCCGGCGACTACTGCATTTTCAATGATTGAAGTATCATAACAGCCTTCTACAGATTGAGTAATCAAAGTTAAATCGTATGTTCCCGGAACTGCGTATGTGTGAATAGGAAACTGCTGATTCGAAGAATTTCCATCACCAAAATCCCAGAAGAATGAAGTGACATTTTTTGTAGAATCAGAAAACTGAATACGAAGCGGCACACAGCCCTCCCATCGATCTGCTTGTGGGCTTGCTTGATGTGTTTTAATCGCATTTTTACTCACAGTTGCTTCACAACCATTTGTATCTATAATAGTTAAAATTTGGTTTTCAGGCTCAATATTAAAAGTATGTTGCGGATTCTGCTGAATAGAGGAATCTCCATCTCCAAACTTCCACTTCCAACTAACTGCCGCTTTACTTAAATCTAAAAAATCTGCATCAATCGGTAAACAAAAACTATTTTGCTGCACCTCAAAATCAGCTACCGCCTTATTTACAATCACATTTCGTACACTTGAATAATCAATACAACCATCCTTCTCTGCTAATAGCTGCACCTTGAATAGCCCTGAATCTAAGTAACGATAGTTGGGGTCTTTTTCAAATAATGTATCCCCATTACCTAAAATCCATTTGTAGCTACTTGACCCGGTAGATAAGTTAGTAATATTTAAATCATAGTAGTCGCAGGACTCAGGTACATCATTAAAAGTAAAACTTGCCTTTGGGTCACTAATCACTAAAACTTTAGGAGAAGTGAATGTTTTATAGCAATTACTGCTATCGTATGCTCTAATTTGAACTGTAAATCGTCCTGTATCTTCAGCTATAAACTGAACAGTATCTCCAACAATTTCTTGGCTTCCAATTCTCCAAACATACGAATCGTAGCTATTAACATTAGAAGCAAAAGTAATGGTGTCTCCCAAACACAGCTGACTTTCAAAGTCAAAATAAGGGTTTGGACTACCCAGCGAAATATTTTGATAACTCTTATCAAAACAGCCACGATTATCTTTAGCAATTAATTCAATAAGCTCGTTAGAAGCTTGATTATAATTCACTTTCGGATTTTCGATAAATGACATTCCGGCACTCCCAAGATTCCATTCATAATTTGTTGCAAAAGAGGAATTGTTTATAAACTCCACCTCACTATTATTACAAGCATTTACTGTTAAAAAATTAAAGTCTGAAATGGGGTCGCCAAGCTGAACATAATTTACATTTCGAACAGTATCAAACTGATTGTAAACATCTTCAACTATCAACTCAACCGTATAATTTCCCCTTTGTTGATAAGTATGAGTTGGATGAAATGATTGAGAAGTATCACCATCTCCAAAATCCCACCAAATATTCAGCAAGCTATCTTTTGGTATATTAAATTGAATAACATAAGGAGCGCAAGCTAAAATTGGTTGTAGTGTATCTTTAAAAGCTCCTGTCCTATTGCCCGGACCACTTGCACCATCAGCAACACTATCGTTTCCTATGCAAGGGAGCATCTGAACAGCATTCACTAATGTTTTTTCTGCAAAACACCCATTTGGATGCCAAACTTTTAAACTCACATTGTAAAACCCCGGACCGCTATAGTAATGAGTTGGGTTGGCTACCGAATCTGTTGTCCCATCGCCAAAGTCCCACAAAAACTCATTTGCCCCAGGAGCATTAGCAGTAAAGCGCATTTCAAAGTTTGGGCAATTATTTCTATTTAATGTAAAATCTACCTTTGGATCTGCAACAACAACGACATTATATGGCTCTAATCGATAATAGCAACCCAATGTGTTCTTTGTTAACAAGTCTACTTCATAAATCCCGGCTGAATCAAACAGATGAGTAGGATTGGCTAAACTGGAACTATCTCCATCTCCAAAATTCCATTGCCAAAAATCACCTCCGATTGAACTCCCTTCGAAATCAACAAAAGAAGAACGGCAAACAAAAATAGTATCCGGTTGATTAAAAACTGACTGGGCATCTTCCACTTGAATTTTGGGTGTGTAATAAGCTGTATCTAAACACCCTCCTTTGGTTTCTGTAATTACGTATGGCTTATACTTACCCTCTAACTCATAAGTGTATCTAGCTCGTTTATTTACTGCACTATCACCATTCCCAAAAAACCATTTTATACTTCCGAAATCTTCGGCATTTTCTAATGAAAAAATCACTTGATGAGGTGCACAGCCAACTGAATCACTAACTCTTATTAAAGCAAATGGATGCTCAATTTTTAAATAATTAAGTTGCTTAAGCGTATCACTACATATTTCATTTTTAGCAATTAGCTCTAAATCATAATTTCCAGCTTGAGTAAAAGAAAAAATTGGGTTTTCTTGAGTTGAAGTAAAAGATCCCAATTTCCATTGAAAAGCTTGCGCAAAAATGGAATTGTTTTGTAAACTAATTGAAAGTGGTAAGCAGTAGTTTGAGGTTGTATCTTCAAAGTCAGCTATGGGAGATTGTAGTATTTGAATGGAGTCTAGCGTCAACTCTTGCTTACATCCTACTGAATCAAAAGCAATGACAGATGGCAGATACTTTCCTTCTTGTAAGTAATCATAAGAAAAGTCATATTTCTTAGATGTACTTCCATCACCTAAAGTCCATTGAATATTTGCCCAGCTGCTGTCAATTCTAAATTGAACTTCTTGATTACTACAAACAGAATCAGAAGAAACAAAAACACTTAAGGGTTCAGGAATGTGAAATTGAACGGCTTTTTTCTTTTCTTCAACTGAAATGCAGCCATCAGTGTCTTTTACTTTTAACTTCACATCATAAATACCTTCAACATGATAAATATGTTGTGTAATTCGATTTATACTGTCACTATTTCCATCGCCAAAATCCCAATAGTGCTCCAATGAAGTGCCGGCTAATGAAGTAAAATGTACCGGCACACCATTATTGCAGACTAACGATGTATCTAACTGAAAGTCAACTACAGGATTACCCTTTACGCGAATTGTTTGATTTAGACTAAAGGTATTTCTACATCCATAAGGGCTTTCGGTAAACAAAGTGGTTTGATAAATACCGGTATCTTGATAAGTATAAATTGGTTCATAGTCACTACTGCCATTACCATCGCCAAAACTCCAAGTATAAGTGTTAGCTGTATCTCCCAAATTGACAAAAGAAATGCTATCCCCTTCTAAGCATTGTATTGAGTCTGAAAAAGTATAATTTAATTGTGGCACATCATGAACAATAATATAAGACTGACGAATCAAACTATCAATTCCAGCAGCTGAACGTGCAATTAGTTTTACTGAATAAGTATCTGGCTGTAAATATAAATTTGAAGGATTAAAGATTGTTGATGAATTTCCATCACCAAAATCCCATTCATATTGATTGGCATTAGTGGAAAGGTTTGTAAAATTGACTTGAAATGGCGCACAGCCTTCAGTAGTATCTGCTACAAAATCAGCTTGTGGCTGAGCAATTAAACCAAACGACAAAAAGGAAAAACAATATAAAAGTAAAGTTCTACTCATCCTTTAGTTTACTAGTATTACTGTACCTTTTCTTTTGAGAGAACGATTATTCGCATCTTTAGCTACTACTTCATAACCATAAGCACCTACAGGCGCTGCTTTTCCCTTGTAGTTCCCGTCCCATCTAGCTCCAATTTGATCTGAGTAAAATACAACTTCTCCCCATCGATTATATACTGTTAATTCAAAATACTCTAACCCTTTAGCAAGAACTCCAAAAGTATCATTAAGTCCATCGCCATTAGGCGAAAAAGCAGTTGGTATTTCCATTTTTAATGGTGCTACAGCCCTTACTTTATTTGAAGCAGACCATAAATTTGTATCCGCTTGACTAACTGCAATGACTCTATAGAAATGCACATTATCTTGAGCAATTATCGGCAAACTAAGGATTGCAAATGTAAAATATATAATCAATCTAAGCATTTGACAAAATTCAGTCTTGATTGCAAAAAGTACAAGATAGAGAAACTTATGTTATAAATTTAGGTAATTCGCTTAGAAAATACTATAATTTATCAGAAACACTCTCTGCTACCACATAAGCCGTGCTCCATGCGGCTTGAAAATTAAACCCACCGGTGAGTGCGTCAATATTTAAAACTTCTCCACAAAAAAATATATTAGAGTGTGCTTTGCTTTGCATACTTTTAAAGTCCACTTCTTTTAAATCCACCCCTCCACAACTAACGAACTCTTCTTTAAAGGTTGTTTTTCCATTAGCTCGATAGTTATCATTTTCTAATACGCTGATTAATTTACTCATTTGGGCTTTACTTAAGTCAGCCCAGTTTAATTGTTCATTAATCTTGGCTCTGTTCAATAAGTAGTCCCAAAGTCGTTGTGGCATACCATCGACTTTAGTGCTTTTCAATTGCTTTGAAGAAGAGGATTTACGGTGGTTTTGCACATAACTTTCGGCATCACTTATCCAGCAAACTTCAAATTCAAACTGATAACTCCTTTTGTTTAAATAAACTGCTGCTTGCGAAGAGAGTTTTAAGATTGCAGGACCGCTCATGCCCCAATGTGTAAAAAGTAATGGACCACTTTCCTCATACTTGGTATCTTTTATCTTAACTGTAGCAGGAAAACTCAGTCCCATTAATTGATTTGAAGGGTGTTTTGGCAAGTTAAAAGTAAATAGAGAAGGAACCGGAGGTATGATTTTATGTCCTAAATTTTCAATCAATTGATAAGATTTCAGCTTATTACTCCCTCCCATCGCAAAAATTACAAAATCTGCATTCCAGCTATTTTCTTTAGATGAGAGTTGGTATTGTTGATCTTTCTTGTTGATTGAACTAACTTCAACTCCCGTTAACACTTTAACACCATACTTATTGGCTGCTGATAAAAAACAATCAATAATTGTTTGAGAATTATCAGTTGTAGGAAACATTCTGCCATCTTCTTCAATTTTAAGCTCAACCCCTCGCTCAGCAAACCACGCTATGGTATCACCGGGGGCAAATCGATGAAAAACGCTAATCAACTCTTTATTTCCTCTAGGGTAATAATTGACTAATTCAATTGGGTTAAAACAAGCGTGAGTAACATTACACCTTCCTCCTCCACTCACTTTTACTTTAGAAAGTAGCTTGTTTGATTTCTCTAGAATAATCACTTCAATATTGGGATTCTTCTCTGCGATATTGATTGCAGCAAAAAAGCCTGCTGCTCCCCCTCCAATTACTATTGCCTTTTGCTTCATTCTTCAAAAGTACTTTCAAAAAGCAGAAAGCAGAAACAATGTCGGCAAGCTACATAGATTTTTATATATTTACGCTCAAATTTATAGCTTGAGAAAAACTGTTTACTTCCTTTTTATTTTACCTTTCTTTATTTCGCTTCATTCAGAAGCCGCAGAGGTAAACTTCGACGATTTTGCAATTAAAGGTCAAGAATATGAGATAGTCATATCTGAATTGGTCACCAATGATGAGATTTCAATTTACATTAACGGAGTAGAAAAGAACATACCATCTTCAAGCCATGGAGAAATCAATTTTACGACAAACATTCTTGAAAAAAGTAAAATTGAAGTCAAAATCAACGATGAAAAGACAATAAAAACAATAAACCCTATTCCGCTTTGGCTTTCCATCATTCCACCTTTACTCGCTATCTTATTAGCACTATTAATAAAAGAGGTAGTAAGTGCGCTTTTGATTGGCATTTTTTCCGGAGCAGTTATTATTAACTTCTATATTCACGGTGCTTTAGTCGGGTGGATTTATGCATTCATGAGAACTGTCGACACCTATCTGTTAGGCGCACTAAATAATAAAAGTCATTTATCCATTGTCATTTTCTCATTGCTAATTGGAGCAATGGTAAGCGTAATCAGCAAAAATGGCGGTATGCAAGGAGTTGTTAATCGTATTTCAAAATATGCCCAAAGCTCAAAATCAGGTCAGTTAGCAACTTGGTTTTTAGGAGTTGCCATTTTTTTCGACGACTATGCAAATACTTTAATTGTAGGGAATACCATGCGCCCGGTAACGGATAAACTAAAAATTTCTCGCGAAAAGCTTGCCTACTTAGTTGATTCTACAGCTGCTCCCATTGCTTCAATTGCATTTGTCACAACCTGGATTGGCGCTGAATTGGGATATATTTCCAGTGGAATTGAAAAAATCGACGGACTAAATGAGGGAGTTTACTCAACCTTCATCAACTCTTTAGCTTACTCATTTTATCCCATCTTAGCACTCTTATTTATGCTGATGCTCATTTTAAAAGGTAGAGATTTCGGCCCTATGCTTAAGGCAGAAAGACTCGCTCGAAGTGGTGAGAATCACCTAAATAAATCAGCCAGCTTAGCAGAGCAAGCTGCCTTAGAGGAGTTTGAAGCAAAGAAAGACATACAAGCAAAAGCATACAATGCTGTAATTCCGGTAATGGTTGTCATCTTTGGAACTATTGGCGGACTTTTATTTACCGGTTGGGATGATCAAGTTTGGAACGATCCCACCATAGGCTTTGGCAGAAAACTTTCAACGATTATCGGTCAAGCCGATTCCTACCAAGCCTTACTTTGGTCATCTTTAGCCGGCTTGGTTACAGCCATTAAGTTGAGCGTATTTCAAAAAACACTCAAGCTTTCTGAAGCTATTGAATCTTCGATAAACGGAATAAAAACTATGCTTTCAGCCATTGTTATTTTAGTGTTGGCTTGGGCATTGGCTTTAGTTATTGAAGAATTACAAACTGCAGAGCTGATTACTTCCATCATGTCGGAAAATGTCAGTCCTTATTTAATTCCTGCACTTACGTTCGTATTAGCAGCTTTAGTAGCATTTTCAACCGGTTCTTCATGGGGCACAATGGCTATACTTTATCCGCTAATATTACCTGCCAGCTGGAAAATTTGTCAAGAAGCCGGCTTCGACTACGACTTAACATTGTCAATTTTTCACAATTCAGTTTCCACCGTTCTTGCCGGAGCTGTTTTGGGAGACCATTGCTCACCAATCTCCGACACTACAATTTTAAGCTCACTCTCCTCCTCTTGTAATCACATACAACATGTAAAAACTCAGATGCCCTATGCATTAACTGTAGGAGTGGTGGCACTTTTATTTGGCACTATTCCGGCAGCCTTTGGAGTACCCATGTGGCTTAGCTTAATAGTTAGCTTATCTCTACTGTACGGTATAGTACATTTTATTGGAAAATCAACTAGCACCTAAAATACCAAAGAGTTTAAGCTCTTAACTTCAGCTTAAGCATTTTCAATATTACTTATTCACACTTTTAACAAATTAGCGTTAATAACTTGTTAACAGTGTCAGCAAATCCCTTTAGCTTAATAGATAGCTTTGGTTTCATAAGTTTTGAACAACTGTTAATAAAAAACAGACCCAAAGCGAAACAAAATTTTATGACCCAAATCATCAATCTATACCACCATGGCTAAAATTGGAATTATTAGTTTAAACCTGATTGCTATACTCATTTTCAAACTTTTCTTTAACGATGTAGTTACCGTAAATCAGAACATTCCTGATGAAATTTATGCAGGACAAACTTTTACAATTGAAGTAGAAGTAAACAAAGGTGAGCATGAGGGTTTTGCTAAATGGCAACAAAAACTACCTAAAGGTTTTATCGCAGAATCAGTAACCACAGAAGGAGCGACTTTCTCTTTTAAAAACCAAGAAGTGAAGATTATCTGGATGGCTTTGCCCGAAGAAGAAAGCTTTTCAATTAGCTATAAAGTTAAAACTGACCAAAGTATAGAAGGGGATTTTAACATTGATGGGAAATTTTCTTATATAAAGGAGAATGAACGAAAAGACATTGAAGCTGAAACACATGTAATGACGATAAAACCATCTTCTAATATGCCGGAAGGTTTAGCTTTAGAAGTTCCTCCTAAAAACAAAAAAGAGATAGTTCAGGATAAAACTAAAGGCACAAACGAAGTTGACGAAAACATTACTTCAACCGATCAAATAAAAATCAATCGAAAAATAAGCCATTTGTCTAACGGTCGATACGAAGTAGAGTTAACAATTGAAAAAGGAGGCCTGAATAGCTTTGGTAAAGTTGAGGAATACTTACCGGAAGGCTTTGAAGCCAGTGCAATCGAAAACAATGAAGGTTTCTTTTCTTTTGAAAACCGAGTAATGAAAATTTTATGGATGACCCTTCCAAAAGAAGACAAATATTCTGTTAAGTATGGACTTGAAAGTACAACTGACGATTTAGACTCAGTGACAGTTCATGGGGTGTTTTCATATCTAGACAGTGATGTATCTAAGCAAGCTCCCATGGCAGGAAGCAGGTTTAAAAATTATTTTACTTCGCCTGAAGAAGAACAACAATTAGCTGAAGAAAGTGAGCCAAGTACGACGGAAATAAAAGAAACAACTAAAACTGTTATTGATGACGAAAAGGACGCTTTTGTTCAAGAAGTAAGCGAAGAAAATAAAGAGGAGAATACAACTAAAGAGGATGTTGATGAAATCACTAACATCCCTGCTCCCGAAACTGCCGTAGCCTACAGAGTTCAAATTGCAGCTGCCAAAAAAGAAGTCAACCAACAGTATTTTATTGACCGCCACAACATTAGAGAAACTGTAAATATAGAGTTTCACAATACTTGGTACAAATACACGATAGGCTCATTCCCAATATATAAAGAAGCAAGAGATCGAAGAAATGAAGTATGGGCAGAAGACAATAAAATAAAAGATGCTTTTGTTGCAGCCTATAACAGTGGTGAGCGAATTACAGTTCAAGAAGCTTTAATGATTACCAAGCAAAAGTGGTATAAATAAACTACTTTCAAAAATATCTACTATCTTTAGGGCATATTTTTAGTATAGATTTTAACGATTTTTAAGTTCAATTCAATTAAAATGAATATTTTCGTTGAAAATTCTAACTGAATATTGGAAATTAAATAATCAATGAAACCAAGCCTTACTCTATTATTTACTTTTTTTATTTCTTTAGGGCTGTTTGCTCAAGATGAAACATCTGAACGAAAAATTACAGGTCCTACATTAGGCTTTAGTGTTGGTAGTATTGGTTTTTATGGTGATTTAAATGACAACAATTACAGTGCAATTAGTGGAAATCCTGCCTATAGTTTGTATTTTATTAATCCAATTACATCCTACTTAAATGTAAGAATTAGCTTTTTAAGAGGTAAAGTAAGGGGTGAAGAACGCTCATTGGTGAGAAATGTAAATTTTGAGTCGAACTTAACTGCCGGTGGAGTTTATGCCGAGTACAATTTTGATCACTTTTTGCCACAAAACAGAACTATTACTCCTTTTGTAACCGCCGGATTTGAAGTAGTAAACTTTGATCCCAAAACTGACTTATTAGCAAATGGCGAACCATACAATTATTGGTCTGATGGTTCAATAAGAAATATACCCGAAAACTCAGATAATGCACAAAATGCCGTAATTGTAAATCGTGACTACTCCTACGAAACTGACATTCGAAATGTAGGCTACAACGAAAGTGATACTTACGAAGAAAAAACCTTTGCCATGCCGGTTGGTCTAGGAGTTAGCATGAAACTAAATGATCAGTTTAACTTCCGACTACAAAGTATTATGCACCTGACGTTTTCTGACTATATAGATGGAGTTACGCCCAACTCGTCTCGTGAATTTGTAGGTGGCAAAAAAGGAAATGGCAATAACGACCACTTCTTAGTAAACAGTATTTCTGTTACTTATAATTTCCAAAAAGTTGCTCCGGCAGACCCATTTAACGAAGAGGGTGAAGAAGAAATTGACCTACTGGCTTACGGAGATACTGAGGACTTTGATAACGACGGAGTAATTGACTTAGTTGATGACTGCCCCAACACTCCTCGTGGGTTAGACATAGACTCTACAGGTTGTCCGGTAGACTCCGATGGTGATGGAATACCCAATTATAAAGATGAAGAAATTTACAGTAAAAACCCGAATCGAACCAATCACAAAGGTGTAGAACTAACTGATGAAATGATTTATCAGAAATACTTAAAATTAAATGATTCTACGCTTTCTTATGCTGAAATAATTGAAAGAGACTTTACTAGAGGTGGCAGAAAAAGTAGTTCAAAGTATCGTGTAAAAGTAAGCGAACATAAATATGGTGAAGTCCCAGAAAATATGACTGACTTACTTAGCTTAAAGGACTTGAGCAAGATTGACCAAAAAGACAAAACCATTTATATGGTGGGCAATTATAAAACCATTGCAGAAGCAAGTAGTAGAGCTAAAAAACTAAGTCAACAAGGATTCAATGAAGCTGAGGTGCTAAAAAAAGACTTAACCGGAAACTACTCTAAACTAAATGCCGGAGAAGCAAGCATTGCTGAAAACAGTGCGGTTGAAGTTGAAACTACTGATGAGACTTTAGAAGAAGTTGTATTTAGAGTTCAATTAGGTGCATTTAAGAATCAACCTACAGAAGACAACTTTAAATCTATCCCTAACTTGTTTGTTGTAGAGTCAGGTGGCTTTTACCGGTACATGAGTGGTGCTTTCAACAACTTCAACCAAGCAGCTAGACACAAAGTTGAAATGATAGTTGAAGGATACAAAGGTGCATTTGTAGTAGCTTATAAAAACGGCAAAAGAGTTCCACTTAAGTCAGTAGGTGTCAACCCAATTAATTCTGATCCTTTAATTGGGGAATAATATTTCTCTACCGCTCGAAACAATATCTTACCGCTTAACGTTTATTAACTTGGCTTAGGAATTGCTATTCTTAACTTTGATAAGCTTTGATTTTTCCCATTTTATGTGATGAAATTTTAAAAGTACTTTCCATAAAGTAGAACTCAATATTTACAAGAATGAATAAATTGACATTAATCTTTTGCTTGGCTTTTGTTGGCTTTAGCAGTTTTTCAATAGTAGCTCAGGAGAAAAATCAAATGAGCGCCAAAACAGATGGAGTCGTTAAGTTCGACAACCTTCTAACCATCATTAACTATGCTTATGTAGACTCTGTTGATAACAAAAAAATGGTTGAAGATGCCATTGTTGGTTTGCTAAAGGAACTTGATCCACACTCTGTATACATTCCGGAAGAAGACTTAAAAGCCATGAACGAACCGCTTGAGGGAAATTTTGAAGGCATAGGAATTCAGTTTAATATTTTACACGATACCATAACTGTGGTATCACCTATTTCAGGCGGACCATCAGAAAGCTTAGGAATTCTTTCAGGCGATAGAATTGTTACCATTGAAGGAGAGAATGTCGCCGGAATCGGCATTTCCAATAAGGGAGTTGCCGACAGACTTAGAGGAAAGAAAGGCACAGTGGTAAATGTCCAAATTAAAAGAAATGGCGAAAGCCAATTGCTCGATTTTGCCATTACAAGAGATAAAATTCCCATTTACAGTATTGATGCTTCTTATTTAGCTACTCCTGACATTGCTTACATCAAGGTAAACAGGTTTGCTAGAACAACTATGAGGGAGTTCAGCCAAGCCCTAGATACCTTAAAACAAAAAGGTGCTGAAAGTTTAATCTTGGATTTAAGAGGAAACGGTGGGGGATACTTACAAACTGCCTTTTTAATGGCCGACGAATTTTTAGAGCAAGGAAAAATGATTGTTTATACCGAAGGGGATAAACAAAGCAAGGAAGAGTACAAAGCCACTTCAAGAGGTTCATTTGAGAATGGAAAAGTAGTTGTATTAATCGACGAGGGCTCTGCTTCTGCAAGTGAGATTGTCTCAGGAGCAATTCAAGACTGGGACAGAGGATTAGTAATTGGCAGACGTTCTTTCGGAAAAGGCTTGGTACAGAAACCCTTTCCTCTACCTGATGGTTCTATGATCCGACTAACTACAGCTCGCTACTACACGCCAACCGGACGTTCCATTCAACGACCATACGATAATGGAAAGAAAGACTATTATAATGAATTGAACAGGCGTTATACAAGTGGAGAACTCTTAGAGGCTGACAGTATTGACTTTCCGGATTCTTTAAAGTACTTTACTCCAAACAAAAGAGTAGTTTACGGTGGTGGCGGAATTATGCCGGATATTTTTATACCTATCGATACTTCATTTAACTCAGAGCTAAATAAAAGTTTAATTCGCCGTGGGGTTTACAATGAGTTTACCTTAACTCACCTCGACAAAAACAGAAAACAATATTTAAAAGACTACCCTACTTTCCCTGAATTTAAAAAGTCATTTGAAATAGATGACGACTTTATGGGTGACTTTTTTGAATTTGCAGACAAAGAGAAGAATGTAGAAAAGTCTGAGGAAGATTATGAAAAATCTAAAAAGCTAATTCAAACGCAAATTAAAGCGCTTTTAGCAAGAAACCTCTATCATACATCTGCTTATTTTGAAATAATTAATGAATTAAATGACTCTTATATTGAGGCAATCAATATGATACAAAGTGATTCCTTTATGAAGGCAAAACTTGAATCTGAATAATTATATTTGTAATCGCAAAAACCTAAAAACTGTATAACAATGAGTGAAAATTTGAAAAATGGATTATTAGTATTGGTAGCTGTAGTTACTATTGCTAATACGGTAATGATTCTAAACGATGACGGTGTTTCTTATGAAAAAACTGCTGTCAACAAAAGCGCGGCAAGTAATGCTGCTGCAACTCCTGCAAATCAGCAGAACCAAATGAACATGAACCAACAAAACAATCAAGCCAATACGCCTCCAAAACCACAAGGTCCAAAAACGAGCATTCAGTTTGCTGAAATGGAACATGATTTTGGCACGATTGATCAAAATACTACTAATCCAAAAACCTTTACTTTCACCAATACAGGTGAGCATCCATTAATTATTTCCAATGCTAAAGGAAGTTGTGGTTGTACTGTGCCTAGCTATCCAAAAGAGCCTATAGCTCCAGGAGAGACTGGTGAAATTGAAGTAATTTACAGACCTGGTACACAAGCTAATCAGCAAACTAAAACAGTTACAATCACTGCTAATACAGAGCCGGCTCAAACTGTTTTAAGAATTAAAGCAAACGTTACTCCTGGTGAGAACCCAAACCCTAATGCTGGTGGAGCGGCTCCTGTACAAATTGGAGGATAGAGTATAGAGAGCTTAGAGAATTTTCGCTTGCGCGAAAGATGAATAAAAAAGCGTGGATTAATTTCCGCGCTTTTTTATTTTGATATGTCCTGTCCTGAAATATAACATTGAAACTACTTTTTGTTTAAATGGAAAATTGTCATTTGAGAGTTTAAAGAAACTTGAATTCATTTTCTCATCAAAGAACTGAAAAAAAAAAAGCAATTAACATTAAAACCCAACCTTCAACTTTAATCCTTCTTCCTTCATCCCATATTCAAAACGCCTCTCCAAAAGTTAAATAAATACCACTACTACCATAAAGTCCCACTCCATAATCCAAGCGAATATTAATTTTATCGGACTCATCCATTCTATAGCGAATACCCACACCTGCTGAAGGAACTGTATTATTCAATTCAAAATTATTTATCTCTGAAGCCACTCCTCCTACTCCACCAAAAGCTACGGCACCAATCTTTCCTTTAATTTCTTGTCGCCATTCTGCTTGAACCATCCATAAATGTTTGTCCCTGAACCGCCCTTCATAATATCCTCGCATTTTAGAACGACCGCCGATAAAAGCCATTTCATTAAAGGGCACTTCTCCATAGTTAGAAACACCAAATAAGTTTACAACAAATACGGAATTTGACGCTACTTTATGATATTTCACATAGTCTAATGAAAAGCGAATAAAATTAAAATCACTACCAAGCCCTTTTCTATTAGGCAAAGCCAAAACCTCAAACCAAGCACCTTTTTCAGGATAATTATAATTGTCTCTGCTATCATATAATGCCACTAACCCCAATGAAGAAATTGTTCCACCATCGGCTCCTTCTACTAAGTTCTGACTAAGCAATCCATTTTCTTCAGTTTCCTGAATATCAAATTCATCAAACCAATATCTAAAACCAAAATATAGGTTTTTTCGCACCAACTGTGTAGCATTAATTCGTATTCTGGGAATATTGACAAAGTATAACTCTTCATAATCTTTAGGCACATCATTCCCTACACCATAAAAATTATAACTGTAGTTGTAATAATAAAACTGACCAAAAATGTTGTATTTATTTTCTTTCAAAAAGAATTGGTAAGGAGCGTAAAAAAGCATTTGGTCGTTTTGAGTATAAGCTCCCCCTAATTGAAATTGAGAGTTTCTACTTTCTGCCGACTCACCTTTAAACCTGAAGTTAAACAAAGTCACCGCTCCAAAAGCAAAACGAGTTTCCGGTGTATAATAAACTACCGGCAAGGGATATGCCCTGAAGTTTTTTTCTACTTCAGTTTTCAGAGAATCATCACTTTGAGCTAAAAGCTGCAAAGCGAAAAACCCAAGTATAACTAATAAAACGCCCTTCATCGAAGGGATTAAATTAGCCATTTTAGATGATTCCGTGCAAAGATCCTCCTTTTACAGCGAGAGCGTCAACACTTTTCTCAATTTCAGGGTCAGCTACGAGAGCAGGCGCATGATGTGGTTTTATTCTAACATCAATAACTAATGGCCCTTTACAGCCCCAATGCTTAAACTGAGTATATGAACCTACGCCATAAATATCATGTGAGGGGTTAGAACGTGTAAAAGTTACCCACATAAAATTAGAAAAATTGGCAGCCACAAATGATGCGTCATCAGCAATTACAATCATGGCAATTTGTTCTAATTTACCCAGTTGAGCATTCAGCTGCTCCGTGAATTCTTTAAGTTCTTTTTGAGCAGTTTCATAATCTGTAAAAGCGTCTAATTGAACAACCACTAATCCTGCAGAAGCCAATTTTACATCTTTTACACTAGCGGGCCAATCTATTTCTGAAGGAAGCTCTGTTGCCAACTTACGAATTGGTTTCCCAACAGCAGCAATAACCACTTTTGAGCCAAAGTTTAACTCTTCACTGCTATAGTCTAATGTATCAATTGTCGTTTTTGTCTGAAAGTGAACATCCCTACTCCAATCAACTCTTTCTAAAATATGATTAAAGAAGTCTTCTTTTTCGTGCAATCTCAAAGACGGATTATCTTCCTTGGCAGAAATGAAAAGGTACTTTGCTAAAGACATCTGACCAAAACCTAAAATATGGTTGGCGATTGTCAATAATTCTGCCGGTTGCTTTACTTCTGCATAAGGTGTGTAACGTTCACTTCCAATAGCAAATAAAAGTGGATGAACTCCCGCCTCATCTACTGCATTTACTTCGTGCAAACCGGGAATTTCTGAAGGGATGATTGAACCGGTTATTTCGTGTATCAAATCTCCAAAGCTGGTGTCCTCTTGCGGCGGTCGACCTACCACAGTAAATGGCCAAATAGCGTCTTTTCGATGATAGACGTTTTCAACCCTCATCATAGGAAATTCATGTTTTAAAGAATAGTATCCTAGATGGTCTCCAAAAGGCCCTTCAATTTTCGTTTCTTTCGGATAAACCTTTCCACAAATCACAAAATCGGCATCGGCTGAAAAAAAATGGTCGTTCTTGCGTAAATATCGAAATCTTCTGCCTCCCAATGCACCCGCAAAAGTCAACTCAGATAAACCTTCAGGTAGTGGCATAACGGCAGCAAAGGTATGCGAAGGGGGTCCTCCCACAAAAATGGATACCGGAAGAGGTTTACCCAATTCATTCGCTTTAGCTTGATGAACGCCTATTCCTCTGTGAATCTGATAATGTAAGCCAATTTCATGGTCTAATTCATAGTCGTTTCCACTGAGTTGCACTCGATACATTCCCAAATTAGAGTTCATTACTCCTTTTTTACTAATATCTTCAGAGTACACTATGGGAAGCGTAACAAAAGCCCCTCCATCCATTGGCCATGACTTTATTTGCGGCAGTTGATTAATTTTTGTTTGCCCATAAGTAATTGGAGCGCTACCAAAACTCTTCATCGGCAATGCTTTTAATGCAGAAAATGGTAAACCGGCATATTTTAATGGATGCTTTAGCGCTTTTGAAGGATCGCCTTTTAACTGTACCATTTGCTTTACAGCATCCAAAGTGTCTCTAAAAATAAACCTACTACGCTCAAGAGTTCCAAATAAATTTGACACAGCCGGAAAGGGACTTCCTTTAACCTTTTCGTAAAGAATAGCCGGCCCGCCTGCTGCATAAACCCTCAAGTGAATTGCTGCCATTTGAAGGTTTGGATCCACTTCTTCTTTGATGCGAATTAAGTGTCCATTTTTTTCCAAATCGCGAACCGCTGCCGCTAGACTTTTGTATCCCATTTTTCAAATTTAATGACTAATTAATAATGTCCAATGACTAATGTGAAATATAAAATTTCAAATGCATAGAAGATTAAGAATGAAAGATTGAATATAGAGATTCTCAATTCATGCCACTAATCCTTCAAATTCCACCCTTTCTTTGTTTCCGCTCTTGAATCTTTTCTTTTAAAATTGAAGTGCTTTAGCCCCTTTTTCCTATATACATTGATTCATATAACAATGCCGGAGCAAAAAAGATTAATGGGCTCAAAAGTAAGTTTGAAAAATTAGTGTTTCATTATTTTTTTATGAAATAGTTGCCCATCTTTGGTTTCAAATCTTAGAAAATAGATACCCGAAGTAACATCCAAACTCCAATACTTTTTCTTAGGAGAAAGAGATTTAATCATCTGACCTTTATTGTTATATAATTGAATATTTTCAAAAGCTATCGGACTATCAATTTGAAAGGTTTCATGGATTGGATTTGGGAAAACAATAGTTCTATCTTGAATTAGTAGTCTGTTGTCTTTTATTCCCGTTATTAAATCGCAACTGTAGCTTGAGTCTGGATAGTAACTATTACCATTAACACTTAAACACTCTAAATCATATGTTGCAGCTAAAAAGCATGGAATTGATTCCATAAAAGCGCCCGTATTCCAACCTACACCTTCTATCAATGTGTCTGTATTACAGTTCCGATTAAAGAAAAAGACTCTGTGTAAATTAGAAGATATTCGAATAAACCCAATACTATCAACTTGATTATAGTTAAGAATAGTCGTTGAATTATTAAAAAACGTGCCTTTTAAAGTATCTCCCACTTGAAGGTCAAAATCATAAAATAAAACGTCAGAAGTGCTGTCTTTAAGTCTTACATACACCTTTTTGTTTAGACTATCATTTCTTAAGTACCCAAAAGTTTCTTTCGAATAACTCACATTGGATCCACTATGATATATTTCATGTCTTGTAGTACGTTGCAATTTTTGATAGACCTTACTGTTAATCAAAGTGTCTTTTGTTATTTGATACTGGTAATGATATGATTGCTGCAAGCCATTTACATCTTCAAAATCCGTCCAATACGTACCTATCGACTCAGGAAAAGGTTTATAGGCAAAGTCTCCTTTTCTTAAATCTTCACAATCGCTATATTGCCCTAAATAAGTAATAAAATCCTGATAAGAAGGTCGTTCGACAGTAACTCTAGATGGTGGATTTCCTTCAAGATAATAATGCGGGGCATGATTTAAAGTATCATTTTTTACTTTAATAAATGCATGCCCGCACAAATGCATGGGCGTCCGATAATCACCAATAACGCCCCAAGGAGTATAAACAGAATCTATTCTTGGAAGCATAACGATAACTGTATCGCCAACCTCACCTATTTGAGTAGCTCTCATTGAAATGGTGCCTGTACAAAAAAAGTCAGTATCGTTCCACACCGGTATAGTATCTCGAAGCTCAGTTCCTTCTATCAAATCAATTTTCTTTAACCTTATGCCGTGCTGATTAGTATCAATAATTTCAGCACTAAGAATTAAGTCAGGATTGAGTATGTTTTTATATTCACAAAAAGAATAAAATGGATAGCAGCTGCAAGCTACAGCCCAAGAAGAAAAGAAAGAAAAAATGAAAGTAAGTAGCGTTTTTTTCATGACTATTTGGTTATAAATGAAATATAAAGGTATCAAAATAATCACAACTAAAAAAGGGAGACCGTCGACCTCCCTTTACCAAAAATTATGAATATGTGATTATCTCTTTTCTACAGGAACAAAATCTGTTAAATTTTTGCCTGTGTAAACCTGTCTTGGACGACCAATAGGCTCTTTATTTTCTCTCATTTCTTTCCACTGAGCAATCCATCCCGGTAAGCGACCTAATGTAAACATAACGGTAAACATTGAAGTTGGAATTCCAATCGCACGGTAAATAATACCGGAGTAGAAATCAACATTTGGATATAATTTACGCTCTACGAAATAATCGTCTTTTAAAGCTACTTCCTCTAATCCTTTCGCAATTTCTAAAATTGGATCGTTAATACCTAACTTATCCAATACATCATCAGCAGCTTTCTTGATGATTTTGGCTCTTGGGTCAAAGTTTTTGTATACTCTGTGTCCGAATCCCATCAATCTAAATGGATCGTCTTTGTCTTTTGCTTTAGCCATGTATTTATTTACATCGCCTCCATCTTTCTTAATTCCTTCCAACATTTCAATCACTGCTTGGTTAGCACCACCGTGAAGTGGTCCCCAAAGTGCACCAATTCCAGCTGCGATAGAAGCATATAAACTTGCATGCGAAGATCCAACAACTCTAACCGTTGAAGTTGAACAGTTTTGTTCATGGTCTGCATGAAGAATCAATAACTTATCCAATGCATTGGCAATTACCGGATCTACTTCGTAATCTTCAGCCGGCACGGCAAACATCATCTTCAAGAAGTTAGAAGTATAATTTAATTTGTTATCCGGATAATTTGCAGGATGACCAATTTCATTTTTGTAAGCCCAAGCTGCCATTGTTGGCACTTTGGCTAATAACCTTCTAATGCTTAAGTCAACATCCTTGGCCGAACGGTTTGGATCTAATGACTCAGGGTAAAATGCCGTTAAAGAAGACACCAATGACGAAAGCACACCCATTGGGTGAGAGTTTGAAGGAAAGCCATCTAAAATGCTTTTAATGTCTTCGTGAATTAATGTATGCTTTGTAATATCAGAAGTAAAACTATCTAATGTCGTTTTGTTTGGAAGTTCACCGTAAATCAACAAATAAGCTACTTCTAAAAAAGTAGACTTTTCAGCTAAGTCTTCAATAGCATAGCCTCTGTAGCGTAAGATTCCCTTTTCTCCATCTAAGAAAGTGATAGCAGATTTCGTTGAACCTGTATTTTTAAAGCCTGGATCTAAGGTAATTAAACCAGACTCTCCACGAAGTTTACTAATATCAATTGCCTTTTCATCTTCCGTACCGGTAATGATCGGTAATTTATATACTTTATCTCCAACTTTTAATTCTGCTATTTCTGACATTTCTTCTGTATTTTAAGGTGAATATATTTACTGCTAAAAAACAAAAAAAAATAACTTTTTGTTTGCATTTCGCAGGATTGCAAAAATAAGGAAGAGTCGGCTGTTTTACAAGTGATATAAGCAATGATTTTAGCCTAATTGAAAATCAATTGGAGAGTATCAATTCAATAGCTGGAACTACGTCTTTTCCTTTGTAATAGTTCGACTCTTCAAGTCCATAATCATTTCGATTCCATTGCAAAGCTTGACGCCAATATTTTCTACTCCCTAACTTTGTATAGTACTCCCCATCTTCAACAGGTACTAAACAGAGGGAAGGCTCGAAAGTAACTCCTTTATACTTTTTCCTACTATCAGACATCGTGTATTTATAGTCATGCCTATTTGATTCTTTATTAATTAACTTAACGACAACATAAAGCCCTTCTTTTGGAAATGAAAATATAGTATCAAGCTTTATTCTATTTTTAGTTTTTCCTAGCCTCGTTTTCACTAAAATCCATTCTTCAAGAATTGGCTTAGATGGGCACAAAATCGAATCCAGGTCAAAGAAGTTTACTTCAAATTCGGATCTCCATATATCTGAACGTGTCATCACATTAAGCTGTTTAATAAATGGAGTCTCATTGTATTTTTCTATAAAATTAAAATACCGAGCTATTTTTAACTCTTTTCCAATCTCTCCCAAAGTAAATGATCGATTCGACTTTCGCCGATGTTCTCCTACAATTCGTTCTTTCCTCTTTTCAGGTTTTATAATCACTTCTTTTAACCCAAAAGCTTGAGGCTCTAATTGAATTACTTTCAACTTGGGTGAATAACTTACGGTTATGGTTTTAAATCCTAAAGAAGAAACGACTAAATCCTGACCTATTTTTATTCCACTAAGATATACCACCCCGCTCTGATTAGAAGCTAATACTTTTTTGGAGTTTTTTATTTGAAGGTGCGCAAAAGGAATGGGTTGATTGTTCTCACTATTTCGCACTACTACGGCATTCTGTGCAGTAAGAGACAACAAACAAAAAACCGACAAAATGAAAGATAGTATTGTCTTCATTTTATCGGCTTTCATGATTATTATTTAATATTTTATTTAAACAGCTTCTTTGGGAAGTTTGCTGTACCGCCCAATAACTCTTCAATGCGAAGGAGTTGATTATACTTCGCCATTCGATCTGAGCGAGAAGCCGAGCCGGTTTTAATTTGTCCGGTACTTAGCGCTACCGCCAAGTCGGCTATGGTGGTGTCTTCTGTTTCACCTGAACGATGACTCATCACAGAAGTATAGCCACTCTTAGTCGCCAACTCAACCGCTTCAATGGTTTCTGTTAATGTTCCAATTTGATTCACTTTAATCAAAATTGAATTCCCCACATTTTGATCAATTCCCTTTTGCAAGCGATTCACATTCGTTACAAACAAATCATCACCAACCAATTGAACTTTATTGCCAATTGCCTTAGTTAAAGACTTCCATCCTTTCCAATCATCTTCCCACAGTCCATCTTCAATGGAAACAATAGGGTATTTATTCACCCAATCTTTCCAATAAGCAACCATATCGTCGGCAGTTAATTTATCACCGCTCGATTTATGGAAATGATATACTTTCTCCTCCTCAATGTAAAACTCAGAAGCTGCTGCATCCATGGCAATACCAACTTCCTCACCCGGTTTATAACCTGCATTTTCTATGGCTTTTAAAACATACTCAATAGCTTCTTCATTAGAACCCAAATTCGGTGCAAAACCTCCTTCATCTCCTACATTTGTTGAAAAGCCTTTATCTTTTAACACCTTCTTCAAATGGTGAAAAATTTCCGTTCCCATTTGTAGAGAATGAGCAAAATTTTGAGCACCTATCGGCATCACCATAAATTCCTGAAAATCGATGCTATTATCTGCATGCGAACCGCCGTTCAAAATATTCATCATTGGCATCGGTAAAGTGCGTGCATTTACTCCTCCAATGTATCGATACAAAGGCATGCCCATTTCAGCAGCAGCAGCCTTAGCAACTGCCAGAGAAACTCCAAGAATGGCATTTGCGCCTAAGTTTGCCTTATTTGGCGTACCATCTAAATCAATCATATAACGATCAATTCCAATTTGATCAAAGATGTTTGCTCCATTCAGTTCTTCATTCAATGTTTGGTTTACATTTTGAACTGCTTTAAGCACACCTTTTCCTAAATATGCAGCCGGATCTTGATCCCTTAGCTCTACGGCTTCATGAATTCCGGTTGAAGCTCCCGAAGGCACAGCAGCTCTTCCTTGAACACCATTTTGAGTAGTTACATCTACTTCAATGGTTGGGTTACCTCTTGAATCTAATATCTGTCGGGCATGTATATTGGCTATTGTCATTTTATGCAGATTTACGTTTTGCTAATTTTTCAATAAAGTCATCAAATAAATACCTTGAATCATGTGGTCCCGGAGAAGATTCCGGATGGTATTGAACAGAGAAAATCTCTTTATTTATGTAACGCATTCCGGCTACCGAATTGTCATTCAAATGAACATGAGTCAATTCAATTCCTTCATGAGCTTCTAAAGAGTCTCTATCAACAACAAAACCATGATTTTGAGAAGTTACTTCTCCTTTTCCGGTCAAAATATTTTTTACAGGATGGTTAATGCCACGATGACCGTTGTGCATTTTTATCGTTTTTAAACCCGCAGCAAGGGCTAGCAATTGGTGGCCTAAGCAAATACCAAAAATAGGAGTTCCTGAATCTACTAACATTCTCACTTGCTCAATTGTATCAGGCATAGCTGAAGGGTCACCCGGACCATTGCTCAACATAATACCATCCGGTTGCCAATCTAAAATCTCTTTTACCGGTGTATTCATAGGAAAAACTTTTAAGAAAGCACCTCGATCAGTTAAGCAACGCAAGATGTTCTTTTTCGTTCCGTAGTCCATCACTGCCACTTTATAAGGTGAGTTTTCATCACCTAATGTATATGCTTCCTTAGTAGCTACTTTTGATGAGAGTTCCAACCCTTGCATAGAAGGTACTTCTTTAAGTTGAGCCTTTAATTTATCTACGTCGAACTCAACAGAAGAAATGATTACGTTCATTGCTCCCTTATCGCGAATCTGACGCACAATGGCGCGGCTGTCAACATCTGTAATCGCAACAATATTATTTTCTTCAAAATACTCTTGTAATGAAGCACCTCCTGAAGGTCTTGAAAAACCGTCAGAGAACTTTTTACAAATTAATCCTGCTATTTTAACAGAATCAGACTCCACCTCGTCTTCTTGAACTCCATAATTACCAATATGTGCAGTTGCGCAAACCATAATCTGACCATAGTAAGAGGGGTCTGTGTAAATTTCTTGGTAACCTGTCATTCCGGTATTAAAGCAAATTTCACCGGTAGAAGTTCCTAAAATACCGGCTGATAAACCGTGAAAAACTGTTCCGTCTTCTAGAACGATGATTCCTTTTGCGCGAGTCTTGTACTTCATCTGTTTAAAATAGGTTTAAAATTTAAGTCAAATATAATAGCTTTATTCAATAGTAAATTATACATCAAAAAAAAGGATAAAACACCAAGTTTTATCCTTTTTATAAATCAAATCATTATCGTCGCTTTGGACATAATTATGCTTTATCCTCTTTTTGATCATCAGACTTTTTAGGCTCCTCTTTCTTTGGAGCTTCTTCCTTTTTAGCTTCAGCTTTAGGAGCTGCTTTCTTCGTCTCTTCTTTAGACGACTCTGCTTTTGGCTCAGCTTTTTTAGCTTCAGGCTTATTATCTTCAGCTTTGGTTTCAGTAGTTGTAGCATTGCTGCTTCCACCTCTTCTACGACGTGTTTTCTTCTTAGCAGGTGTTTTACCTTCAGAAACGTATAGTTCGTTGAAGTCAACCAACTCCATCATGCACATTTCAGCATTATCTCCCAATCGGTTTCCTGTGCGAATAATACGAGTATATCCTCCTGCACGTTCACCCACTTTTGGAGCAACTTCTCTGAAAAGTTCAGTTACAGCATACTTATCATTTAAGTAACTAAAAACTACACGACGTGAGTGTGTAGAATCGTCTTTAGACTTAGTAATTAATGGTTCTACGAATCCACGCAAAGCTTTAGCTTTGGCAAGGGTAGTATTAATTCTTTTGTGCTGAATTAATGAACAAGCCATATTCGAAAGCATCGCTTTTCTGTGCGACTTTGTTCTGCTTAAGTGGTTAAATTTCTTTCCGTGTCTCATTTCCCTTAGTCCTTATCGAGTTTATACTTTGATACATTCATTCCAAAGCTCAAGTTCTTGTTTTCAACCAACTCATCTAGCTCTGTCAATGATTTTTTACCAAAATTTCTAAATTTTAATAAATCGTTTTTGTTGAACTGTACTAGTTCTCCTAATGTCTCAACATCAGCAGCTTTTAAACAGTTAAGTGCACGCACTGATAAATCCATGTCAACCAATTTTGTCTTCAACAACTGGCGCATGTGAAGTGAATCTTCATCAAACTCTTCAACAGCAGACTTTACCTCCGTTTCTAATGCAATTTTCTCATCGGAGAATAACATGAAATGCTGGATTAAAATCGTTGCAGCTTCTTTTAAAGCTTCTTTTGGGTGTATTGAACCGTCAGACTCAATATCTATCAAAAGCTTTTCGTAGTCTGTTTTTTGTTCAACACGATAATTTTCAATGCTGTACTTCACATTCTTAATAGGAGTATAAATTGCATCTATTGGAATAAAACCTACAGGTGCCTCTTCTACTCTATTTTCTTCAGATGGAACGTACCCTCTACCCTTGTTGATCGTAATTTCCATTTGAATTTTAACAGAGCGCTCCATTTCACAAATTACGTGATCAGGATTTAATACTTGAAAAGCCGAAGTAAACTTTCCAATATCCCCTGCTGTCATTTTATCTTGGCCGGAAACGGTAACCGTTACGGTTTCAGAGTCTGTTCCTTCAATTTGCTGCTTAAAGCGCACTTGCTTTAAGTTTAGGATAATTGAAGTTACATCTTCAACAACTCCGTCAATGGCAGAAAATTCGTGATCAACGCCTTCAATTTTAATACCTGTAATGGCAAAGCCTTCTAAAGAAGAAAGTAAAATTCTTCTAATTGCATTTCCAATGGTAATTCCATAACCCGGTTCCAATGGTCTGAATTCAAACTGACCATTAAAATCAGTTGATTCAATCATAATTACTTTATCCGGCTTTTGAAAGTTTAATATCGCCATAGCGTCTTTCTTTAATTTTAGGTTAAATACTATTACTTAGAGTAAAGTTCTACAATTAGCTGTTCCTTAATATTCTCAGGAATTTGTTCTCTCTCCGGAGAGTTTACAAACTTTCCTTTCATACTTTGCTGATCGAACTCTAACCAATCATAGTTGTCTTTTCGATTAGCCAATGACTCATTAATTGCTTCCAATGACTTTGAACGCTCGCGAACTTCAATCACATCTCCTTCTTGTAAGTGATAAGATGGTATGTTTACCACAGTACCATTTACCATGAAATGTTTGTGACCAACCATTTGACGAGCAGCTCTTCGGCTAGGCGCTAAACCTAAACGATAAACAACATTGTCTAAGCGAGCTTCACAAAGTTTCAACAAGTTCTCACCTGTAATTCCTTTTCTTCGAGAAGCTTCTTTAAATAAGTTTGAGAATTGACGCTCTAAGATGCCATAAGTGTACTTCGCTTTTTGCTTTTCCATTAACTGTATAGCATATTCTGATTGCTTTCCTCTCCTTTTGTTAGGCCCGTGTTGTCCCGGAGGATAGTTTTTCTTTTCAAGTGCTCTATCAGATCCAAAAATTGGCTCTCTAAACTTTCTTGCAATTTTTGATTTGGGTCCTCTATATCTTGCCATTTCTTCTTCTTTTAATCGTAATTATTAAACTCTTCTCTTTTTAGGAGGTCTACATCCGTTGTGAGGAATCGGCGTGATGTCTACAATTTCTGAAACCTCAATCCCGTTATTGTGAAGGGTACGAATAGCAGACTCTCTTCCGGCACCAGGTCCTTTTACAAAAACTTTAACTCTTCTTAATCCTAAATCATAAGCTTCTTTGGTACACTCTTGCGCTGCCATTTGTGCAGCATAAGGAGTATTTTTCTTTGAACCTTTAAAGCCCATTTTTCCTGCAGAAGCCCAAGAAATTACTTGACCGTTCTTGTTAGTCAATGAAATGATGATGTTGTTGAATGAAGCGTGAATATGTGCTTCACCCATTGACTCAACAAGCACATTCTTTTTCTTCGATTTTTTCTGTGTAGATTTTGCCATTTTTAGATCTTTATCTTATTACTTAACAGCTTTCTTCTTGTTAGCAACTGTTTTCTTTCTACCTTTTCTGGTACGTGAGTTATTTTTGGTTTTTTGGCCACGCAAAGGAAGTCCCGCTCTGTGACGAATTCCACGGTAACATCCAATGTCCATCAAACGCTTTATGTTTAACTGAATTTCAGAACGCAATGCTCCTTCTACTTGATACTCTTCGTTTAGAATCTTACGGATTTTCGACAATTCGTCGTCATTCCAATCCTGAACTTTTTTATCAAGGCTTACTTCTGCCTTTTCTAAAATTCTAGCTGCGGAACTATTACCTATACCGAAGATATAAGTTAATCCGATTACTCCACGTTTGTTTTTTGGTAAATCTATACCTGCTATTCTAGCCATAAATCAAATGTATTATCTTAACCTTGTCTTTGCTTAAACTTTGGGTTCTTCTTGTTAATTACATACAGACGACCTTTACGTCTAACGATTTTGCAGTCTGCACTTCTTTTCTTTACTGATGCTCTTACTTTCATTGCCTAAATGTTTTACTTATTTATATCGGTAAGTAATTCTTCCTTTTGTTAAATCATAAGGAGACATTTCAACTTTTACTTTATCTCCGGGTAATAATTTAATATAATACATGCGCATCTTGCCGGAAATATGAGCTGTAATAATGTGTCCATTCTCCAGTTCAACACGAAACATCGCATTTGATAATGCTTCTGTAATCGTACCGTCTTGTTCTATCGATGCTTGTTTAGCCATATATTATTTATTCTTCTTTTTATTTAATTCTTCTTCAATAAATTCGTGTGTTGAAAGTACTTCAGCTCCATCTTTTCGAACAACTACATCATGTTCAAAGTGTGCAGAAGGTAAACGATCGGCAGTAATTATTGTCCAACCATCATCAGCTTGTTTTACATTTCGCTTTCCGAGGTTGATCATAGGCTCTATCGCTAATACCAATCCTTCCTTAAGCTTTAAGCCATTTCCTCTTCTACCGTAATTAGGAACCTCAGGTGATTCGTGCAAGTTCTTACCCAAACCATGACCTACTAACTCTCTAACTACACCGTAGCCTTCTTTCTCCGCTAGCGACTGCACAGCATAACCAATATCTCCAATACGGTTACCTGCTTTAGCTGCTTCAATTCCTGCTCTTAAACAAGCTTTTGTTGTTTCAAGCAACTTTTTAATATTCTCAGCAACTTCACCAACTTCAAAAGTATAAGCTACATCACCGTAAAATTCATTAAGTAAAACCCCACAGTCAACAGAAATAATATCTCCATTTTGTAGTGGCTGATTAGAAGGTATGCCATGAACAACTTGCTCATTTACGGATGTACATAAAGTATTTGGAAATCCTCCATAACCTTTAAATCCCGGAACGCCTCCATGATCCTTAATAAATTCTTCAGCACGTTGATCTAACTCCAAAGGTGTTACCCCGGGTTCAACCATCTTTGCAACTTCTGCTAAAGTTTTTCCAACAAGTAAAGAACTCTCTCTTATTAATTCTATTTCTTCTTCCGTCTTCAGATAAATCATATTAGCCGGCCATATTTATACTTGAACGACCTTTGATTTTACCTGTTTTCATTAATCCGTCGTAATGACGCATTAACAAATGACTTTCGATTTGTTGTAAGGTGTCTAAAATTACACCTACCATAATCAAAAGAGAAGTACCTCCGTAGAATTGTGCAAACTGACCGTTTACGCCAAATTGTGCGGCAAAAGCGGGTAGTATTGCAACAATCGCCAAGAAAATTGATCCCGGCAAGGTAATTCTTGAAAGAACGTTATCCAAAAAGTCGGCAGTTCTTTTTCCAGGTTTAACGCCCGGAATAAAACCTCCGTTTTTCTTCATATCTTCTGCCATTTGATTAGGATTCACTGTTACCGCTGTATAGAAGTAAGTGAAAGCAATAATCATAATCGCAAAAATGAGGTTGTACCAAAATCCTGTGTAATCGCTTAATGCGGCTGTAATACCAGTTAAGCTATCAGAATCGGCAAAACCTGCTAATGTAATCGGAATAAACATAATGGCTTGTGCAAAAATAATTGGCATTACACCTGCTGCATTTACCTTCAATGGAATGTACTGACGTACACCTCCGTATTGTTTATTACCTACTACACGCTTCGCAAATTGAACCGGTACTCTTCGGGTTCCTTGAACCAAAAGAATGGTGGCTATAATTACGAGCAGCAAAATTACTAATTCTAATAATAATATCACTAATCCTCCACCTTCAATTCTCGAAGCAAATTCTGCAACAAATGCAAAGGGTAAATTAGCAATAATACCAATCATAATTATCAATGAAATTCCGTTACCTAAACCTTTTTCAGTGATTCTTTCACCCAACCACATCACGAACATTGTTCCTGTAATCAGAATGATAACTGTAGATATCCACCAAAATAAATCATCAGGTCTTACGATAGCACCTGCACCGGTTAGTTCAGGAACTTGAGAAGCGATATAACCTGGAGCTTGGAATGCAACAATAACAATTGTCAACATTCTTGTAATTTGATTGATTTTTCGTCGACCACTTTCGCCTTCTTTCTGCAATTTTTGGAAATAAGGAATGGCGATACCCAAAAGTTGAACAACAATCGATGCTGAGATGTAGGGCATAATTCCCAATGCAAAAATGGATGCACGAGAAAAGGCTCCACCTGCAAATAAATCTAAAAGTCCTGCAATACCACCGGTATTCCCCGCATTAGCTACCTCTAAAGCTGCTGAGTCTACTCCTGGTAGTACTACATAAGATCCCAATCGATAGATTAAAAGCAATCCAAGCGTATTAATAATACGTACTCTTAGATCTTCAATTGTCCAAATATTCTTAAGTGTTTCGAAAAATCGCTTCATAAGCTTAATTAAACAGTTTCTGCTTTACCGCCTTTTGCCTCAATCGCTTCTTTAGCGCTTTTTGAGAAGGCATGAACTTTAACATCTACTTTGGCATCCAAGGTACCTCTACCTAAAATTTTAACCAAAGTATTTCTGCTTGCAAAACCATGTTCTACAAGAACATCCATATCAACTTTGTCTAATTTATTAGACTCAACAATTATTTGTAGCGTATCTAAATTAATTCCTTTGTACTCTACACGGTTGTGGTTTGTAAAACCAAACTTAGGTACTCTACGTTGCAAAGGCATTTGACCACCTTCGAAACCAATTTTCTTAGAGTAACCTGAACGCGACTTTGCTCCTTTGTGTCCTCTTGCAGAGGTACCACCTTTTCCGGAACCTTGTCCTCTTCCCAGACGTTTACCGTCTCTTTTTACAGAACCTTTTGCTGGTGTTAGATTAGATAAATCCATTGTTTAATATCTTTATTGATTAAACCGCTTCTACGGTAACCAAGTGTTTTACTTTATTGATCATTCCTAAAATCTGTGGAGTGTCTTCGTGAATCACAGATTGCTGATTTTTTCTTAAGCCTAAAGCATCCAAAGTCAATTTTTGATCTTTTGGTCTTTTAATACGGCTTTTTACTTGAGTAACTTTAATCTTTGCCATCTTTCTACAATTATCCGTTAAATACTACATCTAAATCAACTCCTCTATGCTTGGCAACTGTATAGGCATCGCGCATTGTTTCCAAGGCTTTGATTGTAGCTTTTACCACGTTGTGAGGGTTTGATGAACCTTTAGATTTGGCTAATACATCGTGAATACCTACACTCTCTAAAACTGCACGCATTGCACCACCGGCTATAACTCCGGTACCATGTGAAGCAGGCTTAATAAATACCTGGGCACCACCATAACGAGCTTCTTGTTCGTGAGGTACAGTACTATTTACAATAGGTACTTTTATTAAGTTTTTCTTAGCATCGTCGATACCTTTAGAAATAGCTTCAGTTACTTCATTCGCTTTACCCAAACCGTAACCTACGATACCATTTTCGTTTCCTACAACAACAATTGCTGAAAAACTGAAATGTCTACCACCTTTAGTTACTTTAGTCACACGCTGAATTCCTACTAACCTATCTTTCAGCTCTATTTCGCTAGACTTAACTCTTTTTGTATTTGCGTTAGCCATATTAATCTGTGTTTCTTATCTTTTAATTAAAAGTTTAATCCTCCTTCGCGTGCGCCATCTGCAACAGCTTTAACACGACCATGGTAAAGGTATCCGTTACGGTCAAAAGAAACGGTTGTTATTCCAGCTTCTTTAGCCTTTTCAGCAACTAGTTTTCCAACCATTACTGACTTTTCAATCTTAGTTCCTTTCTTACTTGCCAAATCTTTATCTCTTGAAGATGCAGCAAGCAATGTTTTACCAGTTGTATCATCAATCAACTGAGCGTAAATTTCTTTGTTGCTTCTGAAAACTGACATACGTGGTCTTTCAGCAGTTCCGCTCACTACTTTGCGAATTCTTCTTTTAATTCGCAGTCTTCTATCTAACTTTGTTAATGCCATAATTTCAATTATTTTGCTGCAGATTTACCTGCTTTTCTTCTAATGTATTCTCCTACAAAACGAACTCCTTTACCTTTGTATGGCTCAGGCTTTCTCAACGATTTTAACTTAGCAGCCACCATTCCGATTAATTGCTTGTCGTGAGACTCCAATGTAATCAATGGGTTTTTACCTCTTTCAGATACCGTAGTAACTTTAATTTCAGAAGGAAGTTCAAAAACAATAGGGTGTGAATAACCTAAAGCCACCTCTAAACGCTGACCTTGATTAGCTGCACGATAACCTACACCAACTAACTCAAGCTCTTTCTTATATCCTTCGCTAGCACCAATAACCATATTATTGATTAATGCGCGATATAGTCCGTGCTTTGCCTTATGGTCTTTTTGCTCTGTATGTCTTTCAAGACGAACTTCTCCATCTTCAACATTTACAGAAATAACGGGATCGATACGTTCTTCCAATTCGCCTTTAGGTCCTTTAACACTAACGACATTCTTGTCAGAAACTTTAACTTCCACTCCCTGAGGGATACTAACGGGGGCTAAACCTACTCGTGACATAATTAATTCGTTCTCTTCTTTATTAATACACGTGGCATAATACTTCGCCACCTACTTTTTCTTTTCTGGCTTCTTTATCTGTCATTACTCCTTTTGAAGTAGAGATAATGGCAATACCTAAACCATTAATAACTCTTGGCAAGTTGTCGGCCTGAGTATATTTTCTCAAACCCGGCTTACTAATTCTGCTTAAGTTCTTAATCGCCGGAACTTTTGACACCGGATGGTATTTCAAGGCAATCTTGATAATACCTTGAGGATTTCCCTCTTCCTCGAACTTATAGTTCAAGATATACCCCTTTTCAAAAAGAATCTTTGTTATTTCTTTTTTTAGGTTCGAGGCAGGAATCTCAACAATACGGTGCTTAGCAGCTACTGCATTCCTTACTCTTGTCAAATAATCTGAAATTGGATCTGTCATGCTTCCTCTTATTTATTCTACCAACTTGCTTTTTTAATACCGGGAATCAAACCTGCGCTTGCCATTTCTCTAAACTTCACACGTGATATTCCAAACTGTCTCATGTATCCTTTCGGACGTCCAGTCAATTTGCATCTGTTGTGAAGTCTAACAGCTGATGAGTTTTTGGAAAGCTTTTGTAAAGCTTCGTAATCACCTGCAGCTTTAAGTGCAGCTCTTTTCTCAGCGTAAACCTCTACCATTCTTTCGCGCTTTCTTTCGCGAGCTTTCATTGATTCTTTAGCCATGGCTTATTGTTCGTTTTTATTTTTTTGAAATGGCATGCCAAATTCCTTTAGTAACGCACGAGCTTCATCATTCGTTTCTGCTGTTGTTACAAAAGTGATGTCCATACCACCAATGCGATTAACTTTATCAATATCTATCTCAGGGAAGATAATTTGTTCCTTTACTCCTAAAGTATAATTTCCTCTACCGTCAAAGCCTTTGTTTTTAACACCTCTAAAATCACGTGTACGTGGAAGAGATACAGCAATTAAACGATCTAGGAATTCATACATCTTTGTTCCTCTCAAGGTAACTTTCACACCAATTGGCATCCCTTTTCTCAATTTAAAGTTAGAGATGTCTTTCTTTGAATATGTAGCTACTGCTTTCTGACCGGAAATAGATGTCATTTCTTCTACAGCATTATCGATTAATTTCTTATCGGCTACTGCTGCACCAACTCCCTGGTTCAAAACAATTTTCTTTAATTGAGGAATTTGCATTGTACTTTTGTACTTAAATGTCTTCATCAAGTTATCCTTGATTTCCTCTCTATACTTGTCTTTTAATCTAGGCGTATACATTACTTAATTACCTCCCCGGATTTTTTTGAATATCGTACTGATTTATTATCCACTTGCTTTCTTCCAACACGTGTTGGATTTCCGCTTTCAGGATCAACTAACATCACATTTGAAATGTGAATTGGTGCATCTTGCTTAACGATTCCACCTTCCTGATTTTGTGCATTTGGTTTAGTGTGTCGGCTATTCTTGCGAATATGCTCTCCTTCTAAGATTACTCTTGAGGTTTCAGGCATAACCTTAATCACTTTACCTTCTTGTCCTTTTGATACACCGGCAATCACTTTTACCGTATCTCCTTTCTTTATGTTTAATTTCTTCTTCATCATTCAAACATTTTAAAGCACTTCTGGTGCAAGTGATACAATCTTCATGAACTGCTTTTCGCGTAATTCTCTAGCGACAGGTCCGAAAATACGAGTTCCTCTCATTTCTCCTGCCTCGTTTAACAATACAACAGCATTGTTATCAAATCGAATGTATGATCCATCCTGACGACGTACTTCTTTTTTCGTACGTACAATTACGGCTTTAGATACTGCTCCTTTTTTAACATTACCAGAAGGTAAAGCTGATTTAACAGAAACGACAATCTTGTCACCTACTGAAGCATATCTTCTTTTTGTCCCGCCCAATACGCGAATGCAAAGTACCTCTTTGGCACCACTGTTATCGGCTACGGTTAATCTTGACTCCTGCTGTATCATAATTATTTAGCTCTTTCAATAATTTCAACTAATCTCCAGTTCTTATTCTTGCTCAATGGACGAGTTTCCATGATGCGCACAGTATCACCGATGTTACAGTCGTTTTGCTCATCATGTGCCATAAACTTAGAAGTTGATTTAATAAACTTCCCGTACATTGGATGTTTCACACGGCTAGCTACAGCAATGGTAATTGACTTATCCATCTTGTTGCTAACGACAACACCGATTCTTTCTTTTCTTAAATTTCTTGTATTACTCATCGGTATAATTATTTATCTTGAGTACTGCTTAACTCTCTTTTTCTAATTTCAGTTTTTAAGCGAGCTACTGTTTTTCTTACCGCACTAATTTGCTTAGGGTTCTCTAATGGAGAAACTGCGTGATTCATTTTTAACTTTGCTAACAATTCAGTTTGCTCAGCAAGGTTTTCTTGCAAATCGTCACCGCTTAAATTTTTTATATCTACCTGTTTCATCTAATTTCTTATTTAAGCTTTGTAATCTCTTCTTACCACAAATTTAGTTTTCACCGGAAGTTTCTGTGCGGCTAAACGCATTGCTTCTTTTGCTACATCCAAAGGAACGCCATCGGCCTCAAATAAGATTCTACCCGGACGAACTACTGCAACGAATAATTCTGGAGCTCCTTTACCTTTACCCATACGCACTTCAGCTGGCTTTTTGGTAATTGGTTTATCTGGAAAGACACGAATCCAAATTTGCCCTTCTCTCTTCATGTAACGCGTTACTGCAATCCTTGCTGCCTCAATCTGACGCGCCGTTAACCATGCAGAATCTAATGTCTTAATCGCGAAACTTCCAAATGCAATTTGATGACCACGTTGAGCATTGCCCTTCATGCGTCCTTTTTGCATTTTTCTAAACTTCGTTCTTTTTGGCTGTAACATCTCTGTCTATTTTATCTCTTTAATCTACTGCTTAATTTCTTTTTCTTCCACCTTTGCGAGCTCCGCCAGACTTTTTATTGCCGGCTCCGCCTTTGTTTGAAACAATATTTGGTGAAAGATCGCGCTTCCCGTAAACTTCTCCTTTACAAATCCACACTTTAATCCCAATTCTACCGTAAGTAGTATGTGCTTCAGACAATGCGTAATCAATGTCTGCTCTAAAAGTGTGCAATGGAATACGTCCCTCTTTGTAGAATTCTGTACGAGCCATTTCAGCTCCTCCAAGTCTTCCACTAACCATGATCTTAACTCCTTCAGCCCCCATTCTCATGGTTGAAGCTACTGACATTTTAGCTGCACGACGGAAAGAAATTCTTCCTTCTATTTGTCTTGCTACACTATCAGCCACTAATTTAGCGTCAAGTTCTGGTCTCTTTATCTCGAAGATGTTTATTTGAACATCTTTCTTCGTTAGTTTTTTAAGCTCTTCTCTTAACTTATCCACTTCTTTACCACCTTTACCGATGATAATTCCTGGGCGAGAAGTATTAATTGTTACTGTAATTAGCTTTAGCGTTCTCTCAATAACAATCTTAGAAATACTAGCTTTTACAAGTCTGGCATTCAAATACTGACGAATTTGGTCGTCTTCTGCAATTTTATCACCATAGTTACGACCACCGTACCAGTTTGAGTCCCATCCTCTGATGATGCCAAGTCTATTCGATATTGGATTTGTCTTTTGTCCCATGCTAAGTACTTCTTATTTTGTTAAGTTTTCTTCGGTTAATTTATCCACTGCAAGAGTTACGTGATTCGAACGTTTGCGAATACGGTGACCTCTTCCTTGAGGAGCCGGGCGTAAACGCTTCAACATTCTAGCGCTGTCTACCTTAACCTCTGAAACGATCAAATGATTATCTTCTGGTCGCTCACCTTCATTTTTAGTCTCCCAATTTGCAATAGCTGAACGCAATAATTTCTCCATACGTCCGGAAGCCTCCTTAGGGCTATATTGCAAAATTGATAAAGCTTTAGATACTTCAACTCCGCGAATCATATCGGCTACTAATCGCATTTTTCTTGGCGATGTAGGACAATTCTTTAAAGTAGCGAAGCTGTAAGTTTTTCTAGCTTCTTTAGCTGCTTCTGCTCGATTTCTTTTTCGTGCTCCCATTTCTTAATCCTATTATCTTTTTCCTTTGTCTTTACGATTGCCACCATGACCTCTAAAGGTTCTTGTGGGTGCAAATTCTCCTAATTTATGACCTACCATATTCTCTGTTACGTATACAGGAATAAATTTATTCCCATTGTGTACAGCTATGGTTAATCCCACAAATTCAGGAGTAATCATAGAAGCCCTAGACCATGTTTTAATCACAGTTTTCTTGCCCGAAGACTGAGCTTCATCTACTCGCTGTGAAAGCTTGTAGTGTACAAAAGGAGGTTTTTTAAGTGAACGACTCATAATTTATACTTATTTCTTTCTTCTTTCAATAATATACTTGTTCGATGGTTTTTTCGGTGTTCTTGTTTTGTAACCTTTTGCAGGTATACCTTTACGAGATCTTGGATGACCTCCTGAAGAACGACCTTCACCACCACCCATTGGGTGATCAACCGGGTTCATTACAACACCACGAACTCTCGGGCGTCTACCCAACCATCTGCTTTTTCCAGCTTTTCCTGAACGCTCTAAACTGTGATCAGAGTTTGAAACCATTCCAATAGTTGCTAAACAAGAAGACAAGATTAATCTAACTTCTCCTGATGGCATTTTAACACCAACATATTTTCCTTCTCTAGAAACTAACTGAGCATAAGAACCGGCACTTCTAGCCAATTTAGCACCCTGCTGCGGTCTTAATTCAATATTGTGAATTAAAGAACCCATCGGAATTTCTGATAAGTAAAGTGCATTTCCAACTTCAGGTTCTGCTCCTTTACCGGCATTAATAGTTTGTCCGACTGTTAAACCCTTTGGCGCGATAATGTAACGCTTCTCTCCATCGGCATAAACAACTAAGGCAATTCTTGCTGATCTATTAGGATCGTATTCAACAGTGGCAACCTTTGCAGGTACACCATGCTTGTCGCGCTTAAAGTCAATGCTACGATATCTTCTCTTATGACCGCCACCTATGTAGCGCATTGTCATTTTTCCCGAATTATTACGACCGCCGGATTTTCCCTTGCCTTTCAACAATGACTTCTCAGGAGTTGCTGATGTAATCTCCTCAAAAGTTGCAGCGACTTTATGACGCTGCCCGGGTGTAGACGGTTTTAATTTCTTTACTGCCATTACTTATCGCTTTATATATTGCTGAAAAAATCGATTGTATCACCATCTACAAGTGTAACAACCGCCTTTTTAAATTTATTAGTTCGACCTTCAACCCATCCGGTTTTAGTATAACGCGTCTTGTGCTTTCCTTTGTAATTCATCGTGTTTACAGAGTCAACAGCTACGCCATACATTTTTTCAACAGCCGTTTTAATTTGCAATTTATTGGCCTTGTGATCTACGACAAAACCATATCGATTTGAAGACTCTGTGAGAGCCGTCATCTTTTCTGTAATTATGGGTTTTTTCAATATACTCATGACCAATATTTTAACTTAAAATTGTTTCTATTTTCTCTAAAGCACCTTCTGAAATCAACACACTCTTCGCATTCATCAAATCGTATGTATTTACGTCAGAAGCTGTTACAACTTTAGCTCCCTGCAAATTTCGGGAGGACAAATATAAGTTTTTATTTAAATCAGAAACAATCATTAAGGTTTTTTTATCGTTACTTTTTAAATTACTCAATATACCAATGAATTCTTTGGTTTTAGGAGCTTCAAAGTTGATCTCTTCAATGATTTGTAACTGACCGTCTTTCACTTTATAACTTAAAGCTGAACGACGAGCTAACTTCTTCAGTTTTTTGTTTAATTTGAAAGAATAATCTCTTGGTTTTGGACCAAAAACTGTTCCTCCACCTCTAAACAAAGGTGATTTTATACTACCTGCACGAGCTGTACCGGTACCTTTTTGTTTCTTTATCTTTCTTGTACTTCCGCTAATTTCAGCACGCTCTTTAGACTTGCTTGTACCTTGTCTGCGGTTAGCCAAGTGTTGCTTTACATCAAGGTAAATGGCATGATCATTAGGCTCAATACCGTAAATGGTATCCGATAGCTTTACTTTCTTCTTGCTGTCTTTACCGTCTTTATTTATAACGCTTAATTCCATTTTCTAATCCTCCGGTATTTTTAATTACTAATGAAAACAGTTGAACCTTTCGCTCCCGGAACTGAACCTTTCACAACGATCAAGTTTTTTTCGGGATAGATTTTAACGATTTTCAAGTTTTGTATGGTTGCAGTAACATTACCGGTTTGTCCGGCCATGCGCATACCTTTAAAAACTCTTGATGGGTCAGAACCCGCACCAATAGATCCCGGTGCTCTTAATCGGTTATGCTGACCGTGAGTAGCATCTCCAACTCCGGCAAAACCGTGACGCTTTACCACACCTTGAAATCCTTTACCTTTTGTTTTGCCGGTTACATCAACCCAAGTACCCTCTTCAAACAAGTCTACCTTTAGCTCTTCTCCAAGCTTTGCTTCTACATCCTTCAATTCAATTAAATGTCTTTTAGGTGTAGTTTTTGCTTTCTTGAAGTGCCCTTGCATTGCAGAAGAAGTTCTTTTCTCCTTGCGCTCTCCAAAGGCAATCTGAACTGCACTGTAGCCATCAGTTTCTACTGTCTTGACTTGTGTAACTACACAAGGACCGGCCTCCAAAACTGTGCATGGAACATTTTTTCCCTCGGCACTGAAGACGCTAGTCATTCCGATTTTTTTTCCTAGTAAACCTGGCATTTTATTTACAATTATAAATGATTATACTTTAATTTCTACGTCTACCCCACTTGGTAACTCAAGCTTCATTAAGGCATCAACAGTTTTTGAACTTGAACTGTAAATGTCTAATAACCTCTTGTAAGAAGAAAGCTCAAATTGCTCTCTTGCTTTTTTGTTAACGTGTGGTGACTTCAACACGGTATAAATTCTTTTGTGAGTTGGTAATGGAATTGGTCCACTTACTACTGCACCGGTTGATTTTACCGTTTTAACGATTTTTTCAGCTGACTTGTCAACCAAGTTAAAATCGTAAGATTTAAGCTTTATGCGAATTTTCTGACTCATGCTTTCTATATATTAAGCTTCTACTTTACCTTTTGCTTTAGCAATTACTTCCTCAGATACGTTCTGTGGTGCAGGTGCAAAGTGCGAGAACTCCATGGTTGAAGTTGCACGACCTGATGAGATAGTACGTAAATCCGTAACATATCCGAACATTTCTGACAATGGAACTTTTGCTTTAATTACCTTAGAACCTGAACGGTCACCCATTCCTTCTACCTGACCTCTTCGCTTGTTCAAGTCACCTACTACATCACCCATGTTTTCTTCAGGAGTTAGTACCTCCAACTTCATAATAGGCTCAAGTAAGATTGGGTTAGCCTTTGGAATAGCTGTTTTGAAAGCCATTTTTGCAGCAACTTCAAAAGACAATTGATCAGAGTCAACTGCGTGGAAAGATCCATCCTTCAAAGTCACTTTTAAGCTATCAATAGGATATCCGGCCAACACACCGTTATTCATTGATTCTTTAAATCCTTTCTCCACAGAAGGTATAAACTCTTTAGGTACGTTACCACCTTTAATTTCGTTTACAAACTCTAAACCTTGGAATTCTTCGTCTTCAACCGGCTCAATAACCACTTGAATATCGGCGAATTTTCCACGACCACCTGATTGTTTTTTGTAAACCTCACGGTGTTCAACTCTTCCTTTAATAGCTTCTTTATAGGCTACCTGAGGAGCACCTTGATTACACTCAACCTTGAACTCACGTTTTAAACGATCTAAGATAATATCCAAGTGTAACTCACCCATACCACTTAATACAGTTTGTCCTGAATCTTCGTCGGTGTGAATTTGAAGTGTTGGATCCTCTTCAGCTAATTTAGCTAAAGCCATTCCCATCTTATCTACGTCTGCTTGAGTTTTAGGCTCAATTGCAATACCAATTACCGGCTCTGGGAAATCCATAGATTCAAGAACTATTGGATGTCCTTCACGGCAAAGTGTATCACCGGTTTTAATGTCTTTAAATCCTACCAATGCTCCAATATCACCTGCTTGTAACTGATCGATTTGGTTTTGCTTCTTAGCATGCATTTGGAAAATACGAGAAATACGTTCTTTTTTGCCTGTACGAGAATTGAAAACATAAGAACCTGCATCTAATGTACCGGAATAAGAACGCACGAAACACAAACGACCAACATAAGGATCGGTTGCAATTTTAAATGCCAAGGCGGCAAATGGCTCATCAGCATCCGGCTTTCTTCTCTCCACCTCTCCGGTATCGGGGTTTGTACCTTCAATTGCTTCTGTATCCATTGGTGATGGCAATAACTCCATCACGTAGTTCAACATTGTTTGAACTCCTTTATTCTTAAATGAAGAACCACACAACATTGGCACAATGCTCAATGATATAGTTGCTTCACGTAAAGCTTTAATAATTTCGTCTTCAGAGATAGAATTTGGATCTTCGAAATACTTTTCCATCAAAGATTCGTCAAATTCAGCTACAGCTTCCAACAAGTTTTCACGATACTCGCTTACCTCATCTTCCATATCAGCAGGAATGTCAATCTCCTCGTAAGTCATCCCAAAGTCATCTTCATTCCAGATGATAGCTTTGTTCATTACTAAATCAACTACACCTCTAAAGTCGTCTTCTGCACCAATTGGTAATTGCAATGGCACTGCCTTGCTACCCAACATCTCTTTCACTTGCTTACAAACTTCTAAAAAGTTAGCTCCTTGACGATCCATTTTATTCACAAATCCCAAACGAGCTACATTATAGTTATCTGCCAAACGCCAGTTAGTCTCAGATTGTGGTTCTACACCATCAACTGCAGAAAACAAGAATACTAATCCATCTAATACACGCAATGAACGGTTTACTTCAACGGTAAAGTCAACGTGACCCGGTGTATCAATAATGTTAATATGGTACTCATTTCCTTTGTAAGGCCACAGAACTGTAGTAGCAGCAGAAGTAATTGTAATACCTCTTTCTTGCTCTTGCTCCATCCAGTCCATGGTAGCTGCACCATCGTGCACCTCACCAATTTTGTGACTCACACCGGAGTAAAATAAGATACGCTCGGTAGTTGTTGTTTTACCGGCATCAATATGCGCGGCAATACCAATGTTTCTTGTGTAGGTTAAATCTCTTTTAGCCATGTTGTATTTCGGTCTTTCCGTTGTTAAAATCTAAAATGAGAGAAAGCTTTGTTCGCTTCTGCCATTCTGTGTGTATCTTCTTTCTTTTTAAAAGCAGCACCTTCTTCTTTCGAGCCGGCAATAATTTCTGCTGCCAATCGCTGAGCCATGGTCTTCTCATTGCGCTTTCTAGCGTACAAGATCAACCATTTCATACCCATAGAGGTTTTACGGTCATCGCGAATCGGCTGAGGAATTTGGAAAGTTGCCCCTCCAACTCTTCTGCTTCTCACTTCTACTTGCGGAGTAATGTTCTCCAAGGCTTTACGCCAAGTATCTAAACCTCCGTCTTCGACCTTCTCCTTTACGATATCAATAGCTTCGTAAAAAATACTGTAAGCAATGCTTTTTTTACCGTGCAACATTAAGTTGTTCACGAAACGCGTTACTTCCTGACTTTGAAATTTTGGATCCGGAAGTAAGGGTCTTTTTTTTGCTCTGGATTTTCTCATGTTTTCTGCTTAAGAACGATTATTTTTTTGGTCTTTTCGCACCGTATTTTGATCTTCTTTGAGTTCTACCTTCAACACCGGCAGTATCCAAGGCACCTCTTACAATATGGTAACGAACACCGGGTAAATCTTTCACCCTTCCACCACGCACAAGCACTATCGAGTGCTCCTGCAAGTTATGTCCTTCACCTGGAATGTAAGCGTTGACTTCCTTACCGTTTGTCAAACGAACCCTTGCTACTTTTCTCATCGCCGAGTTAGGCTTTTTTGGTGTGGTAGTATAAACACGCACACAAACTCCTCTTCTTTGCGGACAAGAGTCTAAAGCAGCTGATTTGCTCTTTTTCTCTAATTTGGTTCTACCTTTTCTTACAAGTTGCTGTATTGTTGGCATAAGCTCTTAAATAAGTCAATAAAATATTTCTCCCAAAATTTTGGGGTCGCAAAGGTACAAGAATTTTTAATTATTTCAAGCAGTGAATTCTTTTTTTTTGACTTAAACTGAAAGTTTTATTCAATTGCCCGCCGAATGGGACTTCCACTGCTTATTTGAAGTACACAAAAGTAGCTTATTTCGCAGAATTTTCAAATTATTATCTAATAATAAGAAGATGATTCTTCTATTTAAATTTTAGATAGTTTTAAAAGTAAACTTTTGTAAAGTTTTATACCTATATTATAAGATGATTTATATAAAATCAATTAACCATCTGTAATTCAAAAACTAATTAACTTATCATTAAACTAATTTTGGAAAAACTTAATTAAAATTGTTTTTTGATAATCCAAATATCTTGAGGCACCCACTTTTCAACTCCTGCGCTGATCTCAATATGCTCTAGCACCTCAACATTTTTAAACAACTTATACATAAAAGGTTTAGGGTGAAAAGCTGAAAATGTCCTATGCCCTTCTTTTACCTTCCCTCTAACTACTAATTGCCCTCTATTATATTTATTCAGCTCTTGTTCAGTCAACTTAATTTTAAAGTTATCTCCTTGAGTTGTTAAAAACATTACTCCCCCCGGTTTTAAAATCCGAAATAACTCATTAAACCACTCATCGTGTAATTCTTCAGAGAGATGCGTAAAAATTGAAATCCCATATATAACATCCATAAAGTTATCTTTATAGGGAAGCTCCGCTTTTAGTGAGTTCAAATTAAACTGTATCCCTTCTAAATTATTAGAACACCACTGTATTGAATTCTCATTATAATCCGTTCCGAAAAACTCGCACCCATTATTGATTATTTCCGGCAAATGTCGAATAAGCCTTCCGGGACCACACCCCCAATCTAGTATTCTTTTATCTTTTAAATCTATGTGTTTCCCTAAATGTCCGCTTAACCATTCCGCAGTTTTTTTACCGTCTGTATAGTATTTTTGATAATTAATTTGAAAAGATTCATAAATCAGGTAATCAGGTGGCAGCTTTACATTAGGGTTGTTCTTTTTAAACTCTTCATTAATCTTACGGTTTTTATATTTCTGAAGATAATACCTCAACCAATCAGTGAAATAAATTAACCCCAAACTTCTCAATAAATTTGACAACTGCCCTTTATTCATATTCTATTTATTAAAACCATTTCTCCTAAATAAAGAGTAGTAATCAATCTAATCTTTATAAGTCGACAAATATAATGAGGAATAATATTGAAACAAGAAATAAGTTAATTTTGATCGTTATGCTCCATTAACTTAAATGTCATAACTCTCTCCTTAATCTATTTGTTTATGGATAATATTTAATCAGACTAAACAGTTTGTTAGTACAAATTTGAAATTCACTTTTAGAATTCTCTCAACAATTTTCAACAGCTCTAAAACTTTCCAATCGCTTTGGCTACTTTTGCAACATGAGTTATTTAGATGGTTTAAATGCCGCCCAACGAGCGGCTGTTGAGCATACCGAAGGGCCGTCCATGGTGATTGCCGGTGCGGGTTCGGGTAAAACAAGAGTACTAACATTCCGCATTGCGCATTTGATGAAAAAAGGAGTAGATCCTTTTAATATTTTGGCACTTACTTTTACTAACAAAGCCGCTCGCGAAATGAAAGAGCGTATTGCCAATATTACCGGGCCGCATGAGGCTAAAAATTTATGGATGGGCACTTTTCACTCGGTGTTTGCAAGAATTCTTAGAGCAGAAGCTGAAAAACTCCACTACCCTTCCAACTTTACCATTTACGATACACAAGATTCAAAAAGTCTACTCAAGTCAATCATCAAAGAGTTGGGATTAGACGACAAAGTATATAAGGTAGGTTTGGTATTAAACCGAATTTCTTCCGCTAAAAACAATTTGCTTTCTGCCACAGCATATAATAACAATACAACTATTCAGGCAGAGGATCGCCAGATGGCAAAGCCAAAAATTGGAGAAATATACAAACTATACGAGCAGCGATGCTTTAAAGCCGCTGCTATGGATTTCGACGATTTACTTTTTAAAACCAACATTTTGTTGCGTGATTTCCCTGATGTGCTTTACAAATATCAGCACCGTTTTAAGTATGTTTTGGTAGACGAGTATCAAGATACCAACTTTTCGCAGTATTTAATTGTGAAAAAACTGGCGGCACTTAATGAAAATGTGTGTGTGGTGGGTGATGATGCACAAAGTATTTACGCTTTCCGCGGAGCAAACATTCAGAACATCCTCAACTTTCAGCGCGACTACCCTGATTGCAAAGTATTTAAACTGGAACAAAACTACCGATCTACTAAGAACATTGTGAATGCAGCCAACTACATTATTGGCAATAATAAAGACCAGCTGGAAAAGGAAGTTTGGACTGAAAATGTAGATGGTGCAAAAATCAAAGTCAGTAGGACTTTAACAGACAATGAAGAGGGTAATTTGGTGGCTAATGCTATCATTGAAACCAAGCATAATCAGCAGGCTGACAATAAGGATTTTGCTATTTTATACCGCACCAACGCACAATCGCGTGCGATGGAAGAAGCTTTACGAAAAAAGGATGTTCCCTATAAAATTTACGGAGGCACTTCTTTTTATCAAAGAAAAGAAATTAAAGACTTACTTGCTTACTGTCGATTAGTCATTAATCCGGCGGACGATGAAGCCATTAAAAGAGTAATTAACTATCCGGCAAGAGGTATTGGCAAAACAACTTTAGACAAAGTAACTATTCTCGCCAACGAAAGAAGTAAAAGCCTGTGGGATGTGATTAACTCTCCTGAATTAGCTAACATTGGGGTTAATGCAGGAGCTCGGAACAAGATTAATCAATTTTGTTCGATGATTCGCAGCTTTCAAGCTCTAGCGAAACACAAGAATGCTCATGAGGTAATGGAAGAGGTTGCCAAAACTTCTACCATATTAAAGGATTTATTTTCTGACAAAAGCCCCGAAGGAGTTGCACGATACGACAACATAATGGAGCTTTTAAACGGTGTTAAAGAGTTTGTTGAAAATGATGTGGTGGAAGAAAATGAAAAGCCGGTTCCCATTCCTGAAGATGGAAATGAGAAGTCATTAGCAGTCTTTTTACAAGATATTGCCTTGCTGACAGATGCCGACTCAGATGATCCGGAAGACCTTAACAAAGTTTCACTAATGACCATTCACGCTGCGAAAGGTCTTGAGTTTCCGTATGTTTTCGTTGTTGGAATGGAAGAAAATTTATTCCCATCACAACTTTCTTTAAACTCAAGAAGCGAATTAGAAGAAGAAAGAAGACTATTTTACGTAGCTTTGACACGTGCTGAAAAAGAAGTGCAGCTATCTTATGCTGCCAGTAGGTATCGTTGGGGAAACTTAATTTACTGTGAACCCAGCCGATTTATAGAGGAAATTGACCCGCGCTTTTTGGAGTATGACACTCCGCCCGAAGCGAGCAGCAGTCAATCATTTGAGCAAGATAGAGGCAGCTATTTTAATGCAAACACAGAACGTTCAACACAGACAACTTTTAAAAGTAGAAAAGCCACAGGTATGTCTCAAGTGAGTAAAAAAGACCCTAAGAAACCCTCGGAAAAAATCATTCCTCCACATAAAAAAATGGTTAGTGTGGATGATGCAAAAAGAAAAGTAGACCCTTCTTTTGCAAATACAGCAGGAAAAATAGAAGAAGGAATGCGCGTAGAACATTTGCGTTTTGGTAAGGGAAAAGTAACTAAAATTGAAGGTCAAGAACCTAATAAAAAAGCTACAATTCACTTCGACCAAGTAGGCGAAAAGCAACTTTTACTCAAGTTCGCCAAACTTAGAATTTTAAAAAACCAGTAAGTACAGCTAAAATCATTTATATTTAGGCTGTCAAAACTTTAAATATGAGATACAATACCTCAAGACCAAAAATGATTATTCCCGAATATGGAAGACATATTCAAGACTTGGTAAATCATGCTACACAAATAGAAAGCAAAGAAGAACGCAATGAAATGGTTCGCGCGATTGTAGATGTAATGGGGCAACTCAATCCGCACTTGCGAGATGTTTCAGACTTTACTCATAAGTTATGGGATCACGTTTACATTATGTCTGACTTTAAGCTAGATGTTGACTCGCCTTACCCCAAGCCGGAACCGGAGCATTTTCAATCTAAACCGAGAAAAATGCCTTACCCTGAGGACAATATTCGCTTTAAGCATTATGGCAAAGGGGTAGAAAAACTGGTTTCTAAAGCTGTGGAAATGGAAGAGGGCGAAGAAAAAGAAGCTTTGGTTCTAAGTATTGCCAATTTAATGAAAAAGCATTATTTAAGCTGGAGCAGAAATACGGTAGATGACAAAATTATTTGGTTAGATTTAAATAAAATCGCCAGAGGCAAGTTAAAGTTAGACGAGAACACTTCTTTAATCTCTACGAAAGAAATAGCATTGAGAGCTGATGTAAATGGAAATGGCTCAAGCAGTAATAATAAAAAAGGCGGCAAAAAGAAAAAAAGGAAGCCGTTTAAAAAGAAAAAATACTAAAGCAGATATCTATTCATGGGAACATTTGAAATTAATGGTGGAAAGAAGCTAAAAGGCGAGCTAAAACCACAAGGAGCTAAAAACGAAGCTTTACAAATACTATGTGCGGTGCTACTCACTCCTGAAAAAGTTATTATTCGCAATGTTCCCAATATTATTGATGTCAATAAACTAATCGACCTTTTAGGTGATTTAGGAGTAAAAATTGAGAAATTATCTGAAGATGATTATTCATTTCAAGCCGACGACATCAATATAGAATACCTCAACACAGAAGAATTTAAGCAAAAAGGAAGTGGCTTGAGAGGATCAGTTATGATTCTTGGTCCATTACTTTCTCGTTTTGGCAAAGGTTATATTCCCCGTCCGGGTGGCGACAAAATTGGAAGAAGGAGATTAGATACGCACTTTATTGGATTCCAAAAGTTAGGCGCTAAATTCATTTACAATAAAGATAATAAATTCTATAAAGTAGAAGCCGGTAATTTGCAAGGCACCTATATGTTGCTGGATGAAGCTTCTGTAACCGGTACCGCCAATATTATTATGGCAGCTGTATTGGCTAAAGGTAGAACTACCATATACAACGCTGCCTGTGAACCTTACATACAGCAATTGTGTAAAATGCTCAATAGCATGGGTGCCGAGATTAGTGGTGTGGGTTCAAATTTATTACACATTGATGGAGTTAAAAAGTTAGGTGGTTGTGAACATCGAATTTTGCCTGATATGATTGAGATAGGTTCATTTATTGGTTTAGCCGCAATGACACAATCTGAAATTACCATTAAAGATGTTTCGTATGAAAATTTGGGAGTTATTCCCGAAACTTTCAGAAAGCTGGGCATAAAAATGGAACTAAAAGGCGACGATTTGTTCATTCCTGCACAAGATATTTATGAAGTAGAAACCTTTATTGACGGATCTATTATGAATATTTCAGATGCTCCTTGGCCCGGCTTTACACCAGACTTATTAAGTATAGTTTTGGTAGTGGCAACCCAAGCCAAAGGTTCCGTCTTAATACACCAAAAGATGTTTGAAAGTCGTTTGTTTTTTGTAGATAAATTAATTGATATGGGCGCACAGATTATTTTATGTGATCCACATCGAGCGACTGTTATTGGCTTAGAACGAAAAACAGATTTACGCGGAATTCAAATGACTTCACCGGATATTCGCGCAGGAGTATCATTGCTTATTGCCGCACTTTCGGCAAAAGGCAAAAGTGTAATTCACAACATTGAGCAAATTGATCGTGGTTATGCAAATATTGACAAGCGATTAAATGCATTAGGAGCAGATATTAAAAGAGTAAATTAAAAATAAACTTAGATGAAAAAAGTAGTTTTAATAGCCATAGCGGCACTTTTCAGTTTAAACACTTTCGCTCAATCGGAGCCTAAAGTGGGATTAAATATTGGCGACAAAGCACCCAACCTGAGCTTTGAAGATCCAAATGGTAAAATCATCTCACTAGACGATTTAAAAGGACAAATGGTATTGATTGATTTTTGGGCTTCATGGTGCCGTCCCTGTCGAATAGAAAATCCCAACTTGGTTAAAACTTACAAGCAATTTAAGTATGCAGAGTTTGAAAATGCCAAAGGGTTTACCATATACTCATACTCACTAGATAAAAGTAAAGATGCCTGGCAAAGAGCAATTATGCAAGATGGCTTAAATTGGCCTAACCACGTCAGCGACTTAGCAGGCTGGGGTGCAAAAGGTGCACAAACCTACAATGTTCGTTTTATTCCGCAAGCTTATTTAATTAATGGCGATGGAGTTATTGTAGGCAAAGGAAATAATGTTCGTGGGGCGAACTTATCAAAACTGTTGAATAATCTAAAAAAGTAAGTTTACAAACCAACAATACCACAATCTTATATAACCACTTATTCAATAGGTGGTTTTTTTATTGCCATTTCTGACAAATTGTCAAGTGGGGTGACTTGGCAAAGGGTTTGAGAAGTGACCGTATGCGAATAAAAAGCTTATTTAAATCAAAAAATATGAGTGAAGAGCAAAAGAACGCAGCTGAAGAAACTGCTAATGAGGAGAATTTGGAGCAATCAACAGATGTTGATCAAGAAGAAAATGATGATAAAAGTGCAACTACTGAAGAAAAAGAAAGCACTTCAGAGTTAAGCGACTTAGAGAAAAAAGATCTGGAGATTCAGGCTTTAAATGACAAGTATTTAAGACTTTATTCTGAATTTGATAACTTTAGAAGACGTACACAAAAAGAGAAGTTAGAGCTCTACGAAACAGCCGGAGAGGATATTTTCAAAAGCTTGTTACCAGTTATGGACGATTTTGAGCGTGCCAAAAAGTCAATGGATGAATCTCAGGACTACAAAAGCTTAAAAGAGGGTGTTGATTTAATTTACAACAAATTAAAGGGCGTATTCAAAGCCAATGGAGCTGTTGCAATGGACTCAATTGGCGAAGAATTTGACAGTGAGATTCACGAGGCAATTACTCAAATTCCTGCACCGGATAAAAAAATGAAAGGAAAAGTAGTTGACGAAATCGAAAAAGGTTACAAGTTAAAAGACAAAGTGATACGCTTTGCTAAAGTGGTGGTAGGACAATAAAACGCAACGAAAGGAATAATTTACAATGGCAAAAAGAGATTACTACGAAGTTTTAGGAGTTGATAAAAATGCATCAGCAGCAGAAATAAAGAAAGCTTACCGTAAAATGGCTCTTAAATATCATCCGGATAAAAACCCGGACGACAAAGAGGCAGAAGCGAAGTTTAAGGAAGCAGCTGAGGCTTATGAGGTTTTAAGTAATCCTGACAAAAAGGCGAAATACGATCGATTTGGACATGCCGGAATGGGTGGCGCTGCAGACGGTGGCGGTTTCGGTGGCGGCGGAATGAACATGGACGATATCTTCTCTCAATTTGGAGATATTTTCGGTGGTGGTTTCGGTGGCTTTGGAGGTTTTAGTAGCCAAGGCGGCGGCGGTCGCAGAAGAGCTAATCGCGGAAGCAACATACGAGTTAAAGTTTCGCTCAGCTTAAAAGACATTGTCAATGGGGTTGAGAAAAAAATCAAAGTCAAAAAGTATGTAAGCTGTAAAACTTGCTCCGGCTCCGGCGCAGAGGGTGGTAGTGGTTTTGATACTTGCGACACTTGTCGTGGTACCGGACAAGTGACTAGAGTTACCAATACTTTTTTGGGCCAAATGCAAACTGCTTCTACTTGTCCTAAATGTGGCGGAGAAGGAAGAATTATTACCAATAAGTGTAATACTTGCCACGGTGACGGAATTGTAAAAGATGAAGAAACAATTGAATTAAAAATTCCTTCAGGAGTTGAAGGTGGCATGCAACTTTCAGTGAGCGGTAAAGGAAATATGGGAGCTCGAAATGGCGTAGCGGGTGACTTGATAGTATTAGTGGAAGAAGAAGAGCATCCGGAACTAAAAAGAGACGGCAACAATATTCTTTATGATTTATATATCAGTTTTGCCGATGCGATTTTAGGAACAGAAGTAGTTGTACCAACTGTTAACGGCAAAGCAAAGATTAAAATAGAACCGGGCACTCAGGGAGGAAAAGTATTGCGATTACGCAACAAAGGAATTCCTGAAATTAACGGTTACAGAACCGGAGATCAATTGGTGAACATTAATGTTTGGACACCGCAAAACTTATCAAAAGAAGAAAAAGAAATCGTTGAAAAATTGAAGAGTTCAAAAAACTTTGAGCCACAGCCAACGGCAAGCGATAAAGGATTCTTTGAAAGAATGAAAGACTATTTTAATTAAAAATGTCCATTTTAAAACTTAATAAGGCTGTTCGAAAAGAACGGCCTTTTTTATGAGAACTGCATTCGTTCGACAATCTTAGCAACTGCCGGACACACTCTAGTATTTTTTGCAGTCAAATCGAGTATTTGATGCATCCTTTTCCTGTCGGTATGTGGATACTCTCTACAAGCCTTAGGCCTTGAATCATAAGCCATACATTTATTATCCTCCATTAAAAAAGGACAGGGGGAACTCTTCAAGACCTGATCTCCATCTTCGTCAACTCTCAAGTATTCATCAAAAAAGTCAGCTGCTTTCATTTTGAAATGAGCTGCCATTCTTTCAACATCCTTGTCATAAAAAATTGGAGATGTAGTCTTACAGCAGTTTGCACAATCTAAACAGTCAATCTCATTAAAAACTTCCTCATGATACTGCTTAAACCTTAGATCTAAATCTTTAGGGGGTCTCTGCTTTAGCTTTCTGAAAAACTTATTATAATCCTTCCGTTTACTTTTTGCAGACTGAATTAATTGTTTTAGTTCATCTTTCATAAAGCAGTTAGTTATTTTGCTTTCTTCTCCTTTAACTTCCCATCAAACAATTCGTACTCTCTAAACTGACATTCCAGTTTTCCATTCATCATTGGAATTTTTTGACTTGCCTTTAAACCGATATTTTTAAAAGAATCAATTTCTGATGTAATTACCCAAGCCGACCAACCGCTGTATTCGTGCTTTAAAGTTGAACCAATTTTTTCGTAAAAACTCACTAAATCACCACTTACGTTTAATCTTTCACCATAAGGTGGATTCATTACAATTATACCTTTTTCTGAAGGAGCTTTCGCTTTAAAAAAATCTTCATTTTCTAAAGTAATGTGTTTGCGCATATTGGCGGCGCTGATATTTACTCTTGTTGCTCGAATTGCCTGACCGTTGGTATCTCTGGCAAAAACCTTACACTTAAGTGGCTTAAACATTTCTGTAGCTTCTCCTAAAACCTTTGAAAGAAGTGCTTGATCGTAGTTGTTCCAAGATTCAAAAGCAAAATGCGTTCGATTTAAGTTCGGTGGAATGTTACAAGCAATTAACGCTGCTTCAATAGCAATTGTTCCCGAGCCACACATGGGGTCTAAAAAGTCTTGTTCCCCTTTCCAACCGGTTTTTAGAATTAAACCTGCCGCTAAACATTCATTGATTGGAGCAGCTAATCGCTCTCTCCTATATCCTCGCTTAAAAAGTGGATCGCCTGAACTGTCTAAAGAAAGCGTAACATTATTATCATTGATGTGTAAATGAATTCTTACATCAGGTTGGTCGCGTTCAACAGATGGTCTATTTCGTCCAATTTCCCTAAAGTAATCTACAATTGCATCTTTTAACCGTAAAGCTGCAAATTGACTATGATTAAAATACTCTGAATGTACAGCAAAGTCAATTGAAAAAGTTTTATCTTCTGTAAATACCGTCTCCCATTTTATTTTTTTTGCTTGAGCGTACAATTCATCATCACTTTTAGCTCTAAAGTTGAATAAAGGTTTCAACACTTTTAAAGCTGTTCTCAGCCAAATATTTGTCTTGTAAAGCAACTCCAAGTCTCCCTCAAACCGAACAGCTCTTTTCTGAACCTTAATTTTATCGGCACCGAGAACCTTAAGCTCCTCAGCCAACTCATTTTCCAGGTTCTGCATACAAGTAGCTACCAATTCAACTTTATCAGTACTTGACTGTAAATTTTGCTTAGCTTGAACTTGAGTTTTGGGCTTTTCAGTAAAAGTCCGCTCTTTAGGCGCTTTTTTCTTCTTAACATTCAACTTTTTAAGAATATCTCCCTGACCTCTATTCGAATGATTATTTTCACTTTCTGACATGCTACAAAAGTACAGAATAGAGCGCTCTAAAGTGTTCATTCTTTATTGTTGAAAATGATTTGATATTTATGAGATAGTTAATGGGCTTTTTACTTTCTTTGATTCTCTAAAAAAACGCTATATGCAATTAGCTCTAATTGACTGGATAATCATAGTTGCTTATCTTCTTTTGGCTACAGCTATTGGCTTTTACTATAAAAACCAAGCGAGCAAAAGTTTAAGTGATTTCTTTTTAGGAGGTCGGAAATTACCTTGGTATATCGCCGGAGTATCTATGGTAGCTACTACTTTTGCTGCGGATACGCCTTTATGGGTAACTGAAAAAATTGCCCAACACGGTATTTCCGGAAATTGGCTATGGTGGAATATGCTGATTGGAGGAATGCTCATGACCTTTTTTTTTGCTAAGCTTTGGCGAAGAGCTGAAATAGTAACCGAATTAGAATTCATTGAACTTCGCTACAGCGGAAAACCGGCAGCTTTTTTACGAGCTTTCAAATCGGTTTACATGGGTGTTTTTCTAAACGTAGTAATTATTGGATGGGTTAACACTGCTCTGGCAACTATATTAATTGCTTTTTTTGATATTCCTGCTGAACAAACTATCTATTACATAGCCGGAGCAATGACAATTGTTGTTCTCTACTCCTCACTTTCCGGATTAATGGGAGTCGTTATCACAGATTTTGTCCAATTTTTTATTGCCATGATTAGCTGTATCATTTTAGCAGTAGTTGTTCTTAACACAGATAAAGTTGGTGGAATTAGTGGGCTAAAAGAGCAACTTCCCGCCTGGCGGTTTGACTTTTTTCCCAATATTGGCTCAGGAACAATTATGGAGCAAGTAGGCACTTATAGTGTAAGTTTAGGCGCATTTTTAACATTTAGCTTAGTTCAATGGTGGGCAAGTTGGTACCCGGGAGCTGAACCCGGCGGCGGTGGCTATATTGCACAAAGAATGATGAGTGCAAAAGATGAAAAAAATGCCGTATTGGCTAGTTTATTTTTTCAAATAGCACACTACTGTTTAAGACCATGGCCATGGATTATTGTAGGACTTTGTGCCTTGGTTCTCTACCCCGATTTAGCGGTTGAAGATTCTGCACAAGGCTTTGTTTTAGCCATGAAAGACTACCTCCCGGCAGGTTTAAAAGGTCTTTTATTAGTCGCTTTTCTTTCAGCATATATGAGTACTATTTCAACTCAATTAAATTGGGGCGCAAGTTATTTAACCAACGATTTGTACAAACGCTTTATTCGAAAGAAAAACAAAGGTGAAACAGAGGAGGAAGAACAAAAAGATTACGTTCAAAAAGCAAGAATATTTACATTTTTAATTGTAGCACTTTCTCTTTTTGCAACTACCCAAATGAACAGTATCGACAGCGCTGCCACTTTTTTAATTGAATGTGGAGCCGGCTTAGGCTTAGTGCTCATTTTAAGGTGGTATTGGTGGAGAATAAACGCTTGGAGTGAAATTACGGCGAGTATAGCTCCATTTATCGGTTACACACTAGCCAACTATGTTTTCGAATGGGCTTATCCAAATAACTTTTTATTTACAGTACTTTTTAGCACTATATGCTGGCTGATTGCCACATTTGTAACAAAACCAACGAAATCAGAAACATTAGATCAATTTTACCGTAAAGTACGACCGGAAGGTTGGTGGAAACCATTTCATGATGCAGATAAGAGTTACAAAAGCCAAATGTTATCCGTAAGTGTTTGTTGGCTAAGCGCTATAGTTATGGTTTATGCTTGCTTATTCTTAATTGGAGATTTAATCTTTGCCAATTATCAAAAAGCTGGCATTGAAACTATTATCGTACTACTATCTTACTTAATTTTAAGATTTCAAATGAAAAGAACTCGCATTTTTGATATTTAGTTATCTTTACGGCGAAAAGTAACCAATAGACAACAAATTTAAAGACTTAGAATGTCAAGAAAATCGTTTTATATGCTCAATAAAGTTAATGTTAGAATAGGACTTACTGCTTTAAGTTTAATATTTGCAATTGCTTGTGCTGAAAGCAATAAAAACGAGCAAAAAGAAAAGTTACCAAATGAAGAACCAAAAAAGGTAGAAAAGAAAAACTCTAATTTATTTGAGGTAGAAGGTAAAGTATTTAGCATCCCCTCACCTATTCAAACCGCCTTTTTATTGAAGGAAGCCGGTACAGATTACCGTTCTTCACTATTAAACCCAACTGAGAAAGCCGGCAACTATGCTACAACAAATCAAAGGGCACTCAATCTTGGCATTTATGGGGCTGACTTAGGTTATGCTACAATATACGATCAAAGTCAGGATGCGATTTCATACATGGCAGTTTCTAGAAAAATGAGTTCTGAGTTGGGAATTGATGGATTATTTAATGAAGTATTACTAAGTCGTTTTGAAGCTAATATTGGCAATCAAGACTCTTTACTTGTATTGGTTTCTGATGCATTCAAAAAAGCGGATCAATATTTAAAAAATAACGAACAGAAAACCATCAGTGTACTCATTTTAGCCGGAGGTTGGATTGAGACTCTACACTTTGCCACCAATTTAGCTAAATCTAGCGGCAGTGAAGCTATAAGAAATAGAATTGGTGAACAAAAAATCACGATAAAAAACCTAATTAACTTATTGTTACCATTTCAAGATGACTCCCCCATGACCTCCAATTTGATTAATCAGTTAAATGAGTTAAAAGACATTTATGGTGGAATTGAATTTAGTTATACATTTAACCCTCCTACAACAATCGCTGAAGAAAAAACTACAGTAATTAACAGCGTTTCCAAGGTTGATATGACTGATCAAGAGTTATCCGACATAACTGACAAAATAGAAGAAATTAGAAACAATATAACAAACTAGAATTCTTTTCATTACAAAGTTTGAAAAAAACGCAACCTATGAAAAAAATAAACCTACTTTATACTTCAATTCTCTTTTTAAGCATCACTCTATTTTCGGTAAAAGAAACTCAGGCTCAATGTGATACTATTGCAACTATTTGTAACCAAAACTTTACTAAAGAATATTTATCAGATGGTCAAGAGTATAGGGCTCTGCTAATTAATGAACAAACTGCAGAGTTCCATTTAACACTTTACGGTGGTAGTATTTATCGTTTTGGTGCTTGCAGTGGAATGAACTCGGGGAACTTAGTTTTTAGAGTATACGATCAAGATTACAATGAGATTTTTTCAAATAGCGAACATGAGCTTTCTCCCTATTGGGACTTTAAAGTAAACTCGACCCTTGACGTAATAGTTGAAGCCAATTTAAATCAAGATAAAGTTAACTCTGGCTGCGCAGTTTTACTTGTCGGCTTTAAACCGTAGTTTATCGTTAAAATAAAGTTATTGAAGCAGGATTTTGTCCTGCTTTTTTTATTACTTTCATCACTTTAATTTTTTTAATAGCTTTTTTCAAATATATAACCAATGAGTGAGCGGATATTAAAGGCCCTAATGCAACTTTTTGCAATTGTAGCTAATGTTGGACGAGATGACTCTAACGCGCGTGAGTTTGTTAGATTATTTTTAGATGAGCAACTAAACAAAGAGCTCGTAAATGAATATTTAGCAGTATATGATCAGTACTACGAAGAGCAAAATAAAAAGCGAGAGGGCTTAAAAGCTAGAAAGAGAACTTCACTAAACTCTGTGAAAGTTCTTAAAATATGCATGGAGATCAACAAAGAGTTGACTCAAAAGCAAAAAATATACGTACTCATTCAGCTGTTAGAATTTATTTACCAAAATGACAATGATACTGATCAAGCCTTAGAATTTGTTGACACTGTTTCAGATTCATTTAACATTAGTCAAAAGGAATATGTTTTAATAAGAGATTTTGTTCGCTCAGCGGTTGACAAAATTGAGAAAAACGAATTTATCTTATTAATAAACAAACAAGAAAAAGGAGAGGGTGAACATCACCACATCAAAGCCGAGGGCTTAGATGGTCAAGCACGAGTGCTATATATAGATAGCGTGAACATGTTATTTATGAAGTACTTTGGAAAAACTGAACTTCAGCTTAACGGACAGTTAATTAAAGCGCAAAAAGCTTATGTTATAAATCAAGGATCATCTTTAAGAAGCTCTAAAGTTTCTCCAATTTACTATAGCGATTTAATAAATCAATTTTTAAATGATGGTGATGTTGAAAAAACGAGCTTTACGGTTGATGATATTACCTATAAATTTAAAAATGGAAACATTGGCTTAAATCCAATTACACTAGATGAAGAATCCGGGAATCTTATTGGAATAATGGGAGCAAGTGGATCAGGGAAGTCGACCCTTTTAAATGTATTAAATGGTAATTACAAACCTACAACAGGTACAGTTCAAATTAATGGTTTTGATATTCACTCTCCTGAAAATAAAGAAAAAATTGAAGGTGTTATCGGATATGTTTCTCAAGATGACCTATTAATTGAAGAGCTTACCGTATTTGAAAATATATTTTACAATGCAAAATTATGTTTTGGTGATTTATCTGATCGACAAATCATTCGCTTAACATTCAAGGTACTTAACAGTTTAGGTTTATACGAAATAAAAGATTTAAAAGTAGGTAGCCCACTCGAAAAAACCATTAGTGGTGGACAACGAAAAAGAGTAAATATTGCATTAGAGCTAATTCGTGAGCCTTCTGTATTGTTTGTTGATGAGCCAACCTCAGGTCTTTCTTCAAGAGATTCTGAAAACATAATGGACTTGTTAAAAGAACTTACGCTGAGAGGAAAATTAATATTTGTTGTTATTCATCAACCCTCTTCTGAAATTTTTAAAATGTTCGACAAGCTGATTATATTAGATACCGGAGGTTATTTAATATACAATGGCAACCCTGTTGATGCGATACTGTACTTTAAGCAACAAATGCAGCAAGCCAATGCTGTTGAAAGCGAATGCCCTCAGTGCGGTAACGTAAATCCTGAACAGATTTTCAATATTATCGAGTCCAAAATACTCGATGAATACGGAAACCAAACAGAAAAAAGAAAAGTTGCCCCAAAAGATTGGTATGGTAAATACAATGATTTCATAAACTCAACTGAAGAAGAATCGCCTGAAATAAATCATAATCCACCTGAAAGTAACTTAAAAATACCATCGGTTTGGCAACAGTTTAAAGTATTTATTACAAGGGATGTATTATCAAAGCTCACCAACAAACAATATCTTCTAATTAACTTTTTAGAAGCTCCCTTGCTCGCTTTTATATTATCGTTTATTATAAAATATTCTAATAGCGATGAAGCGAACAACATAGGTTATGTATTTAGAGAAAATGAGAACCTCACGGCCTACATATTTATGAGTGTAATTGTTGCACTTTTCTTAGGATTAACTGTAAGTGCTGAAGAAATTATCAGAGATCGGAAGATATTAAAAAGAGAAAAGTTTCTGAACTTAAGCAGAGGAAGCTATCTATTTTCTAAAATAGCAATAATGTTCACTGTTTCGGCCATACAAATACTAACTTTTGTTTTAGTAGGAAACAGTATTTTAGAAATAAAAGGAATGTATTTAGAATACTGGTTAGTATTATTTTCAGCTGCCTGCTTTGCCAATATGCTGGGATTAAATATTTCAGCCAGCTTTGATTCAGCAGTTACCATTTATATATTAATCCCATTTTTGATTATTCCACAGCTTATCTTAAGTGGAGTTATTGTAAAGTTTGACAAGCTAAATCCATTAATTACTATTCAAAAGAAAGTTCCACTTGCCGGTGAAATAATGGCATCGAAATGGGCATTTGAAGCATTGGCTGTTTATCAGTTTAAAAATAATGAGTTTAATGAGCAGTTTTATTACATAGACAAAGACATAAAAACAACTAGCTACAGAAAAAATTTCTGGTTGAGTAGGTTGAGAGATCGTTTAAACTTTGTTGAGAGAAACATTAACAACGATGAGAAAGAGAAAGAGAAAGAAGTGATCGACGCTCTGAATTTATTACAAAATGAAGTAAGAAAAGAAAATAACAGAAATACTGAATTGCAATTTAATGCCATAGAAGACCTCAATAAAGATAAAGTAAATCGAGAACTTCTCAATACGCTAGATAGTTATTTAGACAACTTAAATGATTACTATATCAGTGAGTACAAAAGATTTAATGATGAAAAAGATCAACTTCTTATAGAACTAAACAGCACCGAAGAGAAGAAGAAAAAGTTTGTTCAGCTAAAGAACGACTACACTAATGAGTCACTTGAAAACCTAGTGACCAATAAAAATGAATTAGAGAAAGTAATAGAGTGGCATGGTGAACTAATTCAACGTTCTGACCCAATCTACAAAGACCCTCAAGGATTTAGAGCACATTATTTGGCACCTTCTAAAAAGCTTTTTGGAAGGTATATTACTACATTCTCGGCAAATGTAATGGTGCTTTGGCTTTTCTCTATTACACTTGCAATTACACTATATTTTGATGCACTGCGCAAGTTAATCGACTTTTTAGGAACAATCTTTAAAAAGAAGAAGTTTTAACTAAAAAACGGTTTTATAAAAAAAGCCCAAGCATTAAAATGCTTGGGCTTTTCAATTAACGAAAAAACAACTCTATTCTTCTATTTCAATCATCTTAAATGGAATGTTAATTATCGCCTGATAATCCTCTCCGGCCTCTAACATATCTTCATCATCTTCTTCATAATGCCAGTTGATAATAACCTCGCTTCCATTAGACTTAATTTTTTCTAACTTTTTAAACACATCTAGAATACACTTTGAAGAACTAGTATTAAAATACTCTAGCACTATATCAACTTTTGTACTCTCTTTTGGTGTATCGTTATACTCATCCAACAAATCAACTAATGGTTTGTAAAACTCAATAGAGTTCTCAGGAATAGATCTACCTTGAATTAAAAGTTTTCCCGTTTCAGGATCAAACTTAATTGTTGGCGTTTTAGGTGTTCCTTCAATCGTTAACTTTTCCATAATTAGTGGTAATTACTGTGCTACTTTAATATTTAAACTATAAAAGGAATTTTTGTCATCTACTTTTTGGAAGTCATAATCCAACTTTTGACCGGATTTCCTTGCAATATCAATCATCCCAAGACCTCCACCTCCTTTCTCTGACATCATTCCATTATTTAATACTTCTTTATAATATTCTTTTAAACCGTCCTTATCTAAAGCGTTAATCTTATCTAATTTTTCCTTCAAGTTATCAGCATTTTCATTTTTAATGTAATTGCCGGTAAAAATTGAATAATTACCTTCCTGATCTTTTCCCACCATAAAAATAACCGTATGAAAACCCTCTCTAGGGTCATCCGGTTGTTTATCTAAATGATGGTATAAATTTTGAAGCGCTTCAACTAAAATATTGTATACTTTTTTCTTTACTCTTGAAGGCTCATCCAGCTTTTCCATTTTCGACTCCATAATTTGAAGTACAGAAGTTAAAAGCTCAGAGGTAACATTCCCTTTAAAGGAAAGCATTATATTATCCTCTTCCATTTTTTTGTAGAAATCAAAAATGTCTATCTCCATTTTTAAGCTGTGGCTTTAAACCAATAACTAAAACTACGTTTAAAAGCGTAGATTTCACCTAATAGTGAAACCAAAACACGAAATAAGATAAAATAGTTTGATAAAGCAAAGGTTTTTACAAATATTTCATACAAATATATCGACGAATCAGAGAATACAGCAATTTTGGAATGATTAATTTTGCCAATCGCAAATGAAAGTACCTAAATCAAATAAAAACTGGTTTGCTGAATGGTTCGACTCTGACTATTATCACATTTTATATCAGCATAGAGATCATTCAGAAGCAGAAACCTTTATAAGAAATTTAAGCGAGTATTTAGCTCTACCTGAAGACACAAAAGTACTTGATTTAGCATGTGGTAAAGGACGACATTCTATACAATTAAATGAGCTGGGTTATAATGTAACCGGTCTTGATTTAAGTAAAGAAAGTATTCAGTTTGCAAAGCAATTCGAAAACAACAAGCTCCACTTCACCAATGGTGATATGAGAAAACTCAACTTTAAAGAAAAGTTTGATCTTGTTTTCAACCTTTTTACCAGTTTTGGTTATTTTCATGAAGAAACTGATAATTTAAAAGTAATAAAATCTATTGCCGATACTTTGAAACCCAAAGGTAAGCTGGTATTAGATTACTTAAATACCTCAAGAGTAATCAAGAACCTACCTCAAAGCGAATCGGTAAATGTTGGCAACATTAACTTTCAAGTTAAAAAGGAGTTGATTGATCAGTTTATTGTTAAAAACATTCACTTTGAAGACAAATCTGAACATCACAACTACCAAGAGTTTGTAAGAGTGATTGACTTGAAAAAATTCAAAACCTATTTTAAACAAAGTGGCCTTGAGCTTATTGAAACTTTTGGAGACTATTATCTAAATTCTTTTGACGAGACCAATTCAGAACGCTTAATTTTAGTTGCACAAAAATCTTAACAATGCTTGCTTATCTTATTCTATTCTTTGTTGGTTTGATTAGTGGCTCTTTAGTTTTTCTAAAAAAAGGACTAAAAAAATACATTAACTCTCTGCTGTCTTTTAGTGGAGCCTACTTACTCAGCGTTAGTTTTTTACACCTTTTGCCCCACCTTTTCGAAGGTGAGTCACATGATTTAGGCATTTACTTGCTAATCGGTTTTTTCCTGCAATTAATTTTAGATTACTTTTCCGGTGGAATTGAGCACGGACATACTCATGTTAATCATAAACAAATAGGAAAGTTTCCTTTTTTAATTTTTTTCAGTTTATGCATACATGCATTTATTGAATCATTTCCGCTTAGTCACTTAAGTCAAGAAGAAGGATGGTCATATCTTAGTGGGCTTTCTCTGCACAAAGCACCAATCGCTTTTATTTTAGCAAGTTTATTATTAGCATACAAATTACCTAAGGTAAATATAGTAATAGGGATCCTAGTCTTTTCCCTAATGGCACCATTAGGAGCTTTTTGGGGAAGCTTTATCAGCGAAGACACCCAAATATTTAAACAATTAATGGCTGTATCTGTTGGAATAATTTTGCACTTATCTACAACTATTTTATTTGAAAATAACGAAGAGCACTTGATTAAATGGAAAAAGCTTTTTCCAATGTTAGCAGGAGCACTTTTAGCTCTTTTAACATTAATTGGTCATTAAATCTAATCGCTAAACTTTTAATTAGTTGACGAAAGGCTTAATTTTGAAAATTAAATTTATAAACACAATAAAATCATAAATATGGGAGTATTAGTAGGCCGCAAGGCACCAAAATTTACTGCAAGCGCAGTAATTAACGGAGAAGAAATTGTTGAAGACTTTTCACTAGATCAATACCTGGGAAAAAAGCATGTAATCTTATTTTTCTACCCTAAAGATTTTACATTTGTTTGCCCTACAGAACTTCACGCTTTTCAAGAAAAGTTAGATGCTTTTAAAGCCAAAGGAGTTGAAGTAGTTGCTGTTTCTACAGATACAGAGCAATCTCACTGGGGTTGGTTACAAATGCCAAAATCAGAGGGCGGTATTCAAGGTATTACTTATCCTGTAGTTGCTGACACCAACAAAACGATCTCAACAAACTACGATGTATTAGCTGGCGAATACGACTACAATGAAGAAGGCGAGCTAATTGCTAGCGGAGAAATGGTTGCTTACAGAGGACTTTTCTTAATTGATAAAGAAGGAGTTGTAAGACACCAGCTAGTAAACGACTTACCTTTAGGAAGAAATGTTGATGAGGCATTGAGAATGGTTGATGCTCTTCAATTCTTTGAGGCTAAAGGAGAAGTTTGTCCGGCAAACTGGAGCGAAGGAAAAGAAGGTATGTCAGGAACTCACGAAGGTGTAGCTTCATACCTATCGAAAAACTAATTTGTTTTACTTGCTAAAGAAAAAGCTCCGCAATCAATTGCGGAGCTTTTTTTATTCTATTACTCAAACTTCAAGAAAGAATAGTATGTATAAATCAACTAATTGATTTTCTCACTTTCTCAGTATAATTTCTAAGCGACTTGTTTAAAGGCAAATCATTTTGTTCCATATCCCTTTTAATCCAAATAGCAGCCATTACGTGAGTCAACTGTTCTCCTTCATCCTCTCCCTCTATCTTGATAATAGGCTCTACTTCTTCTAAAATAGCATTTTCGGCAGCCTCTAACTGCTCCATGCTATATTCATTAATTAGCTTCTTTACTACAGGAATCTTCATTTAAATTTAGTTTAATTTTTCAATCATTTCTACCACAACTTCCTCTTTCGAAGTTGGTCCGCTAGCGATTAACTCTCCATTTTTAAATGCTGCAAAAAATGGCAAATTATCGACACCTGCTCGTTTTCTTGCTGCTTCATTTTCTTCTGCGTTTACATCTAAAAATGTCACTCCTTCGAAGCGCTCATCTTCAGATAGTCTTCTAAACTTTGGTGCAAAAAGTTTACAACTGCCACACCAGCCCGCAAAAAACTTAACTATCACTTTCTCATTGTCGTTTAATCGACTTTCAAACTCATTGTCTGTAACTACTTCAACTGCCATAATTATTTATTTTTTAAGGTAAATACTTATCTTTTTTACAAATTAGCTTTCAATTTGTTTTGCTTGCTCCCAATATTTATCCATTTCTTCTAAACTCATTTCCCCCATGATTTTACCATCACTGTCTGAGGCTTGTTCTAAATACTGAAAACGTTTGATAAATTTTTTATTCGTGCGCTCCAAGGCATCTTCGGGATTTACCCCAATAAATCGAGCGTAATTAATTAATGAAAACAAAACATCTCCAAACTCCTCTTCTACTTTATTACTCTTATTTTGAACTTCAAGAGTTAACTCTTCAATTTCTTCCTTTACTTTTTCAAATACTTGTGTTTCGTTATCCCAATCAAAACCCACTCCTCTGGCTTTGTCTTGAATTCTTATCGCTTTTACTAATGCAGGAAGGGACTTTGGCACACCTTCCAAGACAGACTTTTTCCCTTTCCCTTCTTTTAACTTAATCTTTTCCCAATTCGCTTTTACTTCCTCTTCATTCTTTACCTCTACATCTCCATAAATATGAGGATGTCGGTGAATCAACTTATCACAAATTCCGTTTAAAACATCGGCTACATTAAAAGCATTCTTCTCTTCTCCGATTTTAGAATAAAATACAAGATGTAGCATTAAATCTCCTAATTCCTTTTTCACCTCTTCTATATCACCTTCAATGATTGCATCAGACAATTCATAGGTCTCCTCAATCGTCAAATGACGTAAACTCTCCATGCTTTGTTTGCGGTCCCAGGGACATTTCTCCCGCAAATCATCCATGATGTTCAAAAGTCGTTCAAATGCTTTTAACTTATCTTGCATATAAATATTTTGTTCAAAATTAAACTGAAAATATCGGATAAGCTAAAACCGCTTAATAAATGAATATTTTTGCTTTATGAAGCTTCAAAAAACCATATTCATATTGTTATTTCAGTTGTACTTATTTGCTTCACTTGGAGCGCAAGAAAAGCATAACTACCAACTTGGAGTAAACAGCGGATATGGATTTATTATCACTCATAGCCCTGGCATGAGGTACATAACTGCTCAGCATCTCGAAAAGTTTGATGCTTATTTTGAAAAAAACACTTTCGGTTCAGCTGCTTGGCACCAGCGTTATGGTTTTCCTCAAATGGGAGTTTCACTTACTTACTTTAAGTTAAACAACCCCAATCACTTGGGAAATGGATTTTCATTAGCTCCATATTTAAAATTTCAGTTAAACAAAAGTCAACTTTTTCAGCTAAAGCTGAGAACTGCATTAGGCCTAGGTTATTTAAGTCAGAAATTTCACCCACAAGAAAACTTTAAAAACAATGCCATAGGCAGTCATTTAAATCTATTTTTTTCAGTTTGTCTTGGGCTTGATATACCTATCAATAAGCGACTTTTATTTAACATATCAACTAACTTCTCTCACTTTAGTAATACTTCTTTTTCAAAACCCAATCTGGGAATCAATATAGCATCAATAGAAGGTGGGATTGCATATAATTTGGGCCAGAAAAAAGATAAAAAGTTAATCGAGGAAAAGGCTTTTATAAGAAAAAAAGGATATTGGCAAGTTACGTCAAGCATAGGTATTAATGAAGTTGATCAGACTAAGAGAAAAAAATACATAGCAACAGTATTGTCCTTTGGTAGAGAAAAGCGTCTTAATTATAAAAGCTCACTAGGTGGAGCTTTTGATTTATTTTACAATGCAGCACAGCGAGTTGCCTTGCAACGAAAAGAGATTGAGGTGAAGCCGGGATGGGAAAACCTACAAAGTGGTTTTTCAATCTATCATGTTTTACATTTTGGCAATTTTGGAGTATTAACACAGGCAGGGTATTATTTTAAAACAAAAGATAAAGAGCTTGGAAATTTTTACCACATTGTTGGAGGAAGAGTAAAAGTAAACCGTCAACTTCATGGATTTTTTGCTTTAAAAACTCACTTTGCCAGAGCAGAGTATCTCTCTATTGGAATTAATTATCATTTAAAGAAATGAACAAAATAACTATCGTCTTTTTAATCTCACTAATATTTAGTTCTTGCAAAAAAGAACAAATGGACGATTGTTTTACTTCGAGCGGAAAAGAAAAAACAGTTCAGCGATTAATTCCAAAGTTTACAGCTATTGAGTTAAACGATCGAATAGACCTGAACTATTTCTATAGTTCAAGCTACTATGTAGAAGTTACTGCCGGCGATAATTTAATCGACAATGTTACAACTTCTGTTAAGGGTGACTTATTGACAATAAAAAATGAGAATAAATGCAATTGGGTTCGCAGTTTTAAAAAGAAATTAGTTGTCAATTTATATGCGCCTACTTTAACAGATTTCACCTATAGAGGTTCCGGAGAAGTAAACTTTATAGATACCTTAAAATCAAACGTATTTCGACTGAACTTATGGGATGCAAGTGGAGATATGTATTTACTTCTAAACAGCAATTACATTGAGTTGAAAACACATACCGGACCTGGCGCTATTTACTCAAAAGGAAAGTGTAGAGAACTCGTAGCTTACTTAGGTGGAATGGGTAAACTCGACGCTTTTTCTTTACAAGCTGAAGAGGTATTGGCTATTAACAAGAACACCGGATCTCTTTCTGTTCAGGCTGAAAGGAAGCTAAAAGCCGAGATTTTAGGTCCGGGCGATATATTTTATCTAGGTAATCCTGAAATTGAATTAACTAGAGAGGCCTCAGGTAAATTGATAAAAAAGTAATATGAGAAAAATGGATTAACTATAGGAACAATTATTTTAATTTACCCAGTTTATCACCATTTACTTTGGATATATATTTGGCTGAATTATGAACACTTAAGTCAGGCTAAAAAAGTATCATTTTTCAAGCAATACGCCATACTTTCTGAACTTAATATAACATTAATCTCTTTTATTCTACCAATTGTTGCAATTGTTGTAATAATCAATAGTGCAAAAAAAATGACAACAATTATTCAAAAGCTTCTATTTGGCACTCTTTTAGCACTTGCCACATTAAGCTGGTTACTCACCATTTGGTCAATACTATAAAAACTCAGAAAGACCTACTTAGGAGCTTTTTTGATTAAGTAAATTGCCAATACCCCAAAGATAAAGTTGGGAATCCACATGGCTATAGCAGGGTTTAATCCACCATTTGTAGAGAATGTTTGTGTGACTTTCATAAAGAGTATAAAAGAAAAACTAATCAATAAGCCTATACCTAGGTGTAATCCTATTCCACCCCGCACTTTACGACTGGCGATTGCAACGCCTATAAAAGTTAAGATAATACTAGCAAAAGGAAATGCTTGTCGTTTATATTTCTCTATTTGATAATACGTTACATACTGAGAGCCCTTGAATTTCTCATTTTCAATAGCCTTATTAAGTTCGCTATAATTCAGCATCTCAACATCTGTATCGCGCCGACTAAAATCCTCAGGCTTCATATTTAAAACTGTATCTTTTGTTAAGCCTTCCCAAACCTTTTCCTGGTGACCATTAATTTTTCTAATGTAGTAATTTTGGATAGTCCACAGCTGCTTTGTAGTGTCCCACTTAATAAAGTCAGACATTAATTTATAATTTAACTGCCCCTCAGAATTAAAGCGCTCTAATGAAAACTTCACTCCAACATTAGTTGGTGCTGCATAACTTTGCATATAAGCATAGCTATTTGTATCTAACTGCAAATGAATGTTTTTATCTTTGTTTTTAAAAGGACTATTAATGTATTTGTATCGAAAAGTTAACCTTGCCTTGTTACTTTCAGGGATTAAAAAATTATTCAGGTAAAATGAAATTAAACCAAGAAAAATGGAAGCTATTAAATAAGGTCTTAACATTCGCCTAAAAGAAACACCACTGGCTAAAATAGCTATAATCTCAGTGTTGCTCGCCATTTTTGAAGTGAAGAAAATCACTGAAATAAAAATAAAAAGCGGACTGAAAAGATTGGCAAAGTAGGGAATGAAGTTTAGGTAGTAATCGAAAATAATGGCTTTTGTAGGAGCATCTTTTTCAATAAACTCATCTACATTTTCAGAAAAATCAAAAACAATAGAAATGGAAATAATCAGTGCAATGGAGAAAAAGAAAGTCCCCAAAAACTTTTTAATGATATAGAAATCAATTTTTTTCATTACAGTCGCTGATCGAGTTTTTTTACCATTTCATTTTTCCAAGTCGCAAAGGTATCGTTTTGAATTTGTCTTCTTGCTTCTTTAACTAACCACAGATAAAAGGCTAAATTGTGTAAGGTGGCAATTTGCGCTCCTAAAATTTCTTTGGAAGTTAATAAATGACGCAAATAAGCTTTAGAATAAAAGGTATCTACGAAGCTCTCTCCATCAGGATCAATCGGAGAGTGATCATTTTTCCACTTTTCATTACGCATATTTAAAATGCCGTTTTTAGTAAACAACATTCCATTTCTTGCATTTCTGCTGGGCATTACACAGTCAAACATATCAACTCCTAGTGCAATGTTTTCTAAAATATTTGAAGGAGTTCCAACTCCCATCAAATAGCGAGGTTTGTCTTCGGGTAAGATATCACAAACTATTTCGCACATTTCATACATTTCCTCTGCTGGCTCACCAACTGATAAGCCACCAATTGCATTTCCTTCTCTTTCAAAAGAAGCAATGGTCTCAGCAGATTCTTTTCTTAGGTCTTTGTAAGTACTTCCCTGAACAATGGGGAAAAGTGTTTGATCGTAACCGTATTTTGGAGCTGTAGAGTCAAATCTTTCGCAACATCTTTTTAGCCATCTATGCGTCATTTGCATTGAACGCTGTGCATAATTATAATCACATGGATAAGGGGTGCATTCATCAAATGCCATAATAATATCCGCACCAATCGTACGTTGAATATCCATTACATTCTCAGGTGTAAAAAAGTGTTTAGATCCATCGACGTGAGAAGAAAATTTAACTCCTTCTTCCTTAATTTTTCTCCGGTGTGCCAAAGAGTAAACTTGATAACCTCCACTATCCGTTAAAATAGGTCGATCCCAGTGATTAAACTTGTGTAAACCGCCGGCAGATTCAATAATCTCTAACCCAGGACGCAAATACAGATGGTATGTATTTCCCAAAATTATTTGGGCTTCAATGTCATCAATTAATTGTTGCTGATTTACAGCTTTCACTGTGCCCGCAGTACCAACAGGCATAAAAATAGGCGTTTCTATTTTTCCGTGGTCGGTTTCAATTACTCCTGCACGTGCTTTAGAAGCTGAATCTTTTGCGATTAATTTAAACTGCATCTGTATTTTGTTGAAAGAGCGGCAAAATTACAGAAAGCCTAAGAAAGAGTTTTATCTTTACTTTGTGCAAAAAACAAATTAATTTGGAATTAAAATCTCTTGATACTTGTTTATTAATAATCCTGTTGTGGTCTTTTTTACTGCAGCTTTATTATTATTTAAGGTACTTTTTAAAACTTGCGAAGTATGAAGAAAAAGAGTCGGTTGACTTAGAACTATCTCCTATATCTGTAATTATAGCCGCTAAAAATGAAAAAGAAAATTTAATCGAGAACCTACCGCATTTCTTAGAACAAAATTACCCTGACTTTGAGATTGTAGTAGTAAACGACCACTCCACTGATGGCACAAAAGAGTGGTTTGAAGGACAAAGTCACACTAAACTTAAATGTTACACTTTGACTGATAAAAGTGGCAAAAAGGCAGCAATAGATCTAGGTGTTAGAATGGCGAAATACGATAGCTTGCTTTTTTCCGATGCAGATTGTCGTCCTGCTTCAAAAAAATGGATGAAGTTGATGGCAAAAAAGCTGAAACACTCCAATAACATAGTATTAGGTTATGGTAAATACAAGAAAAATAATTCGTTTTTAAATGCATTAATTCGCTTTGAAACGATTCAAACGGCCGTGCAATACTTTTCGTTTGCACTTTCCAATAAAGCCTATATGGGGGTTGGTCGGAATCTAGGATATCACAAATCACTTTTTTATGAGAGTACTGCTTTGTCAAAATATGCTCATATTAAAAGTGGTGACGATGATTTATTCATCAATGAAATAGCTAAAAAGTCTAAAGTTGGAATTGTTGTTAATGCCAAAGCTCATACAATTTCAAAAGCTGAAAGTAATTGGAAAAGCTACTATTTACAAAAAAGACGACACCTAGAAGCAGGTACAAAATACAAGCAAAGTGATCGCTTTAGATTGGCAAGACTCGGTTTATCGACATTGTTTTTTTGGCTTTGCTTAATATTACTTTCCACAAAAGCTTCATTTGGTATTATAATATTCCCCATATTTGCAATAAAACTGATACTTCAGTATTACATCTACGGACGTATAATGCAAAAACTAGAAGAAAAAGACCTCATTTTTTGGAGTCCGTTCTTGGAGTTTTTTTACATACTATGGATGATAACTATTGGATTATCAATATGGATTTGGAAGGTTGAACGATGGAAGTGAATGAAAATTTTTCTGAGAAGGCAAAAGAGGACTTTGAATTAGTTAAAGCCGCCAAAAGAGGTAGTCAAGCTGCTTTTTCTCAGATTATGGTGCGTTATCGCGAACCCTTATATTACCTTGCTTTTAAAATGGTTCGTAATGAAAGCGACGCAGAAGACCTTTCTATTGAGGCATTTGAAAAAGCATTCACTAAGATTGATCAATACACTCCGCAATATGCATTCAGCACATGGTTGTTTAGAATTGCTACAAACCACTGTATTGATTTCATTCGCAAGAAAAAACTTAAGACGACTTCCATTGATGAGGCAATGGAAGATAAAAAAGGGAATAGTTGGTCGGTTCAGGTGCCGGCTAAAGCAAAAGACCCGGAAGAAAAATATATTGAAAAGCAAAAAATAGCGCTTATGCGTGAAATGGTTGAAAAGCTTAGTGAGCCATACCAATCTTTAATTACTATGCGCTATTTTAAAGAACTCTCTTATGAAGAAATTGCTCAAGAAAAAGACATTCCGCTAGGAACTGTTAAAGCCCAGCTTTTTAGGGCAAGGGCATTATTGGCTGACTTAATTCGTAAAAGTAAAAAATCCATTTAGGTATGGACATACTATTAAAATATTTTCCTGATTTAAGTGCGGAGCAAATCAATCATTTTCAATCATTAAAACCGCTATATAAAGAGTGGAATGCACAGATTAACGTGATTTCAAGAAAAGACATGGACGACTTTTACGAAAGACATGTGCTACATGCATTGGGGATTGCTAAAGTCGTTCAATTTAAAGCAGGCACAGACATTTTGGATGTAGGGACAGGTGGTGGCTTTCCCGGAATTCCATTAGCCATTTTTTTTCCTGAAAGTAACTTTCATTTAGTAGACTCAATTGGAAAAAAGATTAAAGTAGTCAAAGCCGTTTATGAAAGTTTAGGACTGAAAAATGTAAAAGCGGAACAGCAAAGAGCTGAAAATGTGAATGGCAAATTCGATTTTGTGGTTAGCCGAGCAGTGACTCAAGCTGAACGCTTTATTCCTTGGGTGCAGCAAAAAATCAAAAAAAAGTCCTTTAACAGCAAAGGCAACGGATACCTTTTTTTAAAAGGAGGCGAACTACATGATGAATTCGCCCCGCTTCAACGATATTTTGAAATTCACGACCTAAAAAAGTTTTACTCAGAAGAGTTTTTTGAAACTAAGAAGGTTGTTTATTTGAAATAGGAAAAATTATTCAGAGCAAACAACTCATTAAAGTCTCTTTTCATTACTTTTAGTGCTTTCAAACAAACTAAAATCATGGAAGCATTTATCAGTAATATTGTTTTAATTGTTGTTCTTTTACTTTTAGCGAAAGGCACTTTTTTCGTCGTTAAGCAACAAACATCAGGAGTAATTGAAAGATTTGGTAAGTTCCAAAGCATTCGAAACTCTGGTCTACAATTAAAAATTCCAATTATCGATCGGGTTGCCGGACGAATAAACCTAAAAGTTCAACAACTGGATGTTATTGTTGAAACTAAAACCAAAGACGATGTTTTTGTTCGATTGAAAATCTCTGTTCAGTTTCAGGTTGTGAAAACAAAAGTATATGATGCCTTTTACAAGCTAGAAAACTCTAGTGCACAAATTACTTCTTATGTTTTTGACGTCGTTCGAGCGGAGGTGCCTAAAATGAAACTAGACGATGTATTTGAACGCAAAGACGACATTGCCAATGCCGTAAAATCTGAATTGAACGATGCCATGCAGGATTATGGTTACGACATCATCAAAACCTTAGTAACCGACATCGACCCCGACGAACAAGTAAAAGAAGCTATGAATCGCATTAACGCTTCTGAGCGTGAAAAAGTAGCTGCAGAATTTGAAGCCGAAGCTGAGCGCATTAAAATTGTTGCCAAAGCCCGTGCAGAGGCTGAAAGTAAGCGCTTACAAGGACAAGGGATTGCCGACCAACGAAGAGAAATTGCCCGCGGCTTGGAAGAAAGTGTGGACGTATTGAGCAAAGTGGGCATCAATTCTCAAGAGGCCTCAGCGCTGATTGTTGTCACTCAACACTACGACACTTTACAGTCCATTGGCGAAGAAACCAATAGCAATTTGATTCTCTTACCCAACTCCCCACAAGCCGGCAGCGACATGCTCAACAACATGATCGCCTCTTTTACCGCTTCTACTCAAATTGGCGAGGAAATGAAAAAGCAGAATCTGAAGAAAGAGAGTGGTGAGAAAGGGAAGTAAACCTATTCATTTTAATTTTGCTCCTCCAACAATTCCCTTATCGAAGGATAAGTGTTTTTCAGTTGTTCCTCCGTTTGTTTTGGATTTACCCATCGCACTTCGGTGATGTCTTCTTCAGTTTGTGGAGTGAGTTCTTTTTGAAAGTCTGTTTGCATGGCAAACCAAAAGGTTTCTTTGAAAATGATTTCCTCTTTTAAGACATACATATGAAAAGTGGGAGGTAATTCTTGAGTTACTTTCAAGTTACTTATGCCACACTCCTCCTCTACTTCTCGAATAGCTGCGGTTTTAATGTCTTCGCTACTTTCTACTTTACCTTTTGGCAAATCCCACTTTCCAAGACGTTTAATGAAAAGCAATTCGCCTTTTTTATTTTTTACCAAGCCACCGGCAGCTGCTATGTATGTAAAAAGCGATTGAAAAGCCTTCCAATCAGTCGAAGGGTTTTCAGAAAGAAAACAAACCTCCATGGTTTTTTGCTCTTTGAATAACCATTCTACAACTAAGCGAAACTCCTGCTCAGTTGAATCTTTTACACAAAGGATTCCATTCTTTTGTTGATTTCTTTCCCACTTTTTGGAGAAGTGAATGCGGTGTTCGTTGATAAAAACTTGATACATTTGCAGGCATGAAAATTAACAAAGATACAGCCCTAAAAGTAGCAGAATTTTTGCTACAAATAAAAGCTATACAGTTAAATAAAAAAGAACCTTTTCAGTGGGCTTCCGGATGGCAATCGCCAATTTATTGCGACAATCGCAAAACATTATCCTACCCCAAAATCAGAACTTTTATTCGTCAAAAGTACGCAGAAAGCATTCAAGAATATTTTGGTCAAGCAGATGTGGTTGCCGGAGTTGCAACGGGAGGAATTGCGCAAGGAGCTTTAGTGGCTCAGGAATTAGACTTGCCTTTTATTTATGTTCGTTCTTCTTCTAAAGGACATGGTTTGCAAAATCAAATCGAAGGAGTGGTGGAAGAAGGTCAAAGAGTGGTCGTTATAGAAGACTTAATCTCTACCGGAATGAGTAGCTTGAAAGCTGTGGAAGCGCTTAGAGAAAAAGGATGCCAGGTGATTGGAATGGTTTCAATATTTACTTATGATTTTGCCATTGCCAAAGAAAACTTCAAAAAACACAAGTGTAAATTATATACTTTAAGCGACTACAACCACCTAATTGAAGTAGCTTTGGATAGTGGCTACATTAAAAAAGAAGATGTCAGTTCACTTAAAAGTTGGAGAGAAGATCCGGCAAACTGGAAACCTTAAATTAGTACGATGACTACAATTGAGACAAAAAAAGAAATTTCTGCAAACAGCACTCAAAAATTGTTTGACTTTTTAACCAATATGAACAACTTTGAGCAGTTGATGCCACAAGATAAAGTGGAAAAGTGGAACTCAGATGAAAATCAATGTGAGTTCACCATAAAAGGCATGGCGCGTATTGGCTTGAAAAAAGTTTCTACTGAGGCCCCCAATAAAATTACCATTGAGTCTTTTGGCAAGGTTCCTTTTCCTTTTACATTAGAAATCTTTTTAGATGAAAAATCTGCTGAAGAAACAGAGGCTTATATGGTTTTTAAAGGAGAAATCAATGCCTTTATGAAAATGATGGTGGAAAAGCCTTTGAAAAACTTCTTTAATATGTTGGTGGATAAAGCAGCGAGCCTAAAACTATAAACGAATCTTTTGATAGCGCAAAGGATGAAATTACCCTTTATTAAATAAGTATTAAAGTTCATGTCAATCTGTGCTAATTTTCGAAATCGCCAGGTGAGTTAGAGGCTTAATGCTTCAATCATAAAAGACCTTACTTGGTTCTTTCCTCTAGCTTCTTACTTCTCAAAAACAAAACTCAAGTTCTTTCAAATCATATTCTTTCACTTCACCAGATTTACTCACTTGTAAGTGACCACTCTCTGCTATGCCAATAATTTGTCCGGTAAAAGCTCCCTCTTCATCTTTAAATTGCATGAGCGACTGAAATCCATATAAATGATTCAAGTAGTTTTGATTGATCTTTTTAAAATTTCCTTTTTGCAATTCGACAAGTTGTTCGCTTAAAAAAGGTAAGAATTGTTGAAGCAGCTCTTCCAAGTCAAATTCTTCTCCTTTTATCAATTTTAAAGAAGTTGCTTTGCGTTTGTATTTTTCAAATACTGTTTGGTTTACATTCAACCCTATTCCTATAACAGCATGTTGAATTTTGCTTCCTTGAATGCTATTCTGAATTAAAATTCCGGCGATTTTTTGCCCGGCTACTAAAAGATCGTTTGGCCATTTAATAGAAACATTAGCCGCTGACAAACTGTCTATAAAATAATATAGTGCTAAAGCTACGGCTTTGCTTAAGTAAAATTGCATTTCTACTCTTAAATTGACACCCGCCACTACACTAAACAATAGGTTTTTACCTTTATCAGATTGCCAATTTCCTCCTCTTTGTCCTTGTCCTTTTAGTTGCTCAAGCGACCAAATTACGTCACCATTTACACCCTTTTTGGCATGCAACTGTTGAAGGGCATAACTATTGGTAGATTCAAGGCAATTAAAGCGATGAATAGTAAACTGAAAGTCGCTACTTAACATATCTAAATTAAAGGCTGTAAAGCTACAAAAGAAAAAATTCGAATTATGAATTGCTTACTTTTGTGATTTTATTTGGCAAAAGCATTTATGACGAAGAAAAATACGAAGATCTCATCAGACGAATTGGCAGAAACTATTATCCAAGGCATTCAAGAAAGAAAAGGTGAAGAAATTGTAAAGATTGACCTAAAAGAGGTGGATGGCGCTGTAACAGATTACTTTATTATTTGCCAGGCAAATTCCACTACTCAAGTGGTTGCTATAAAAGACTCTATTGAAGAGTTTGTACGTAAAAATGTAGGCGAAAAGCCTTGGCATGTTGAAGGAACAGCAAATGCAGAATGGGTGCTTTTGGATTATGTTGACGTAGTAGCCCATATATTTCTTCCCGAAAAAAGGGAGTACTTTAATTTAGAAGGACTTTGGGCTGATGCAGAGATATTGGAAGTTGAATCAGAAAATTAAGCGAATTATTATCTAAGAAATGGCAGAACAAAAGAAGCAATCAAAACAATCAGCAAATCCACGTAAAAAGGGCGGCAATAAACCTATGGGCAGTAAAGGAAATCCTAAGAAGCCGTTTAACTTTTATTGGATTTATGCAATTATCGGTATCGTTCTTATTGGTATTAATTTATTTCAATACAATAGTACTGAGCGAAAAACTACGTGGGACAAGTTTGTTAACGAAATGCTCAAGACAAACGAAGTTCAAAGACTAGTAGTGGTAACTACCGGAAATGAGTCTAAAGTAGAAATTTTTATCAAACCGGACGCTCTACAACAGGAAAAATACAAAGCAATTCGAGAAGATGGTTTTAGCGGTCAAGGGCCTCATTATTTTTTAAAAATTGGAACGATTGAGCAATTTAATAGTGATTTAAACCGCGTTCAAGAAAATCTTCCTGAAGAAAATCGTATTCATCCAGAGTATGAAACCAGAAACAATTGGCTAGGTGACATGATTGGTTGGCTATTACCAATTGTGCTAATCATTGCTTTTTGGATGTTTATTATGCGGCGAATGACCGGTGGCGCCGGAGGTCCGGGTGGTCAAATCTTTAACATCGGTAAATCTAAAGCTACTTTATTCGATAAAGAAAAAAGTGTAAGTATTTCTTTTGACGATGTTGCCGGTTTAGAAGAAGCAAAAATTGAAATCGAAGAAATTGTAGAGTTTCTTAAAAACCCGAAAAGATATACTGAGCTTGGTGCTAAAATTCCAAAGGGTGCACTTTTAGTTGGCCCTCCCGGAACAGGTAAAACGCTAATTGCAAGAGCAGTTGCCGGTGAAGCACAAGTTCCTTTTTTCAGCCTTTCAGGGTCTGATTTTGTGGAGATGTTTGTAGGTGTTGGAGCTTCTCGTGTAAGAGATTTATTTAAGCAAGCCAAAGAAAAAGCTCCGGCAATTGTTTTCATCGATGAAATTGACGCCATTGGTAGAGCTCGTGGCAAGAGTATGGCGCAAGGAGGTAACGATGAAAGAGAAAATACGCTCAATCAGTTGTTAACAGAAATGGACGGTTTTGGAACGAATAGCGGAGTTATTTTGCTTGCTGCTACAAACCGTGCTGAAATTTTAGATCGTGCATTATTACGCCCGGGTCGTTTCGACCGTCAAATTCACGTTGACTTACCCGACCTAAAGGAGCGAATTGAGATATTTAAAGTACATGTTAAACCACTAAAAATTGACTCTACGGTAGACATTACTTTCTTGGGTAAACAAACACCAGGATTCTCCGGAGCCGACATTGCTAATATTTGTAATGAAGCAGCGCTTATTGCAGCTAGAAAGAAACAAAAGAAAATTTTCCAGCAAGATTTCTTAGATGCAGTTGATAGAGTGATTGGTGGTTTGGAAAAGAAAAATAAAATCATCACCAAAGATGAGAAGAAAACCATCGCTTATCACGAAGCAGGACACGCAGCAGTTAGCTGGTTGACACGCTATGCTTCTCCACTGGTTAAAGTAACGATTGTTCCAAGAGGAAGAAGTTTAGGTGCAGCTTGGTACTTACCGGAAGAACGTCAAATTACTACCAAAGAGCAATTACTCGATGAAATGTGTGCTGCGCTTGGTGGTAGAGCTGCGGAAGAAATTACTTTCGGGAAAATTTCAACAGGAGCACTTAGTGATTTAGAGAAAATTACGAAGCAAGCTTATGCCATGGTCTCAGTATATGGTTTAAACGAAAAGTTAGGAAATATAAGTTATTATGATTCCAGCGGACAAAGTGAGTATAGTTTCCAAAAACCTTACAGTGAAAAAACTGCTCAGCTTATTGATGAAGAAGTAAGCAAAATGATTGAGGAAGCTTATGTTCGAACTAAGAAAATTTTAAAAGAGCATGAAGCTGAGCTGAAACAATTGGCTGAACTTTTATTGGAAAAAGAAGTTATTTTTAAAGATGATTTGGAAAAGATCTTTGGAAAAAGAGCCTATGAAGAAAGCCGTGCAGAAGAGCTTTTAAAAGCCAATAATGATGCTGATGAAAAGGCTAAAAAAGCCAAAATAGAAATGACTTCCGAGAAAAAGTCGATAGACTCTACAAATAGTAGTGAAGAAAAAAAGGAAGGTAATTCAGGAAAACCTTCATCTGAAGAAAAGCCGGAAAGCAAGAAATAGAAATAAAGTAATAACTTTAACCCATGTCAAAAGCGTGGGTTAAAGTTTTTAGTTCAGAACAAATTCACTTAATAGAAATCATTAAAGGGATTTTGGAAGACGAAAAGATTGCTTCTGTATCGCTCAATAAAACAGATTCTATGCATACTCATTTAAGTTTGGGTGAAATTGAACTTTTTGTTAAGTCCGATGAAGTGATTAAAGCCAAACACCTAATTTCAAAGATTACATTTTGAACAACTTAGTTGAACGTACGCTCACCAGTATCATTTTCGTAATTGTACTTTTAGGATCAATTATTCAAAGTGAATTTGCCTCATCTATTTTATTTTTTGTGATTATCCTGCTTTGTCAGCGAGAGTTTTACAACTTCTTTAAACCAACCGAGATTAAACCACAAAAAATGGTGGGTATTATCGGCGGACTTAGCTTTTTTATTATCTCACTTTTAGCAAGTCAAGCAAGACTAGAGTCGGAAACGCTTTTTTCAATTATTCCGCTCATCTTTACAATTTTTATTATTGAGTTGTATCGTAACCGACCTCAGCCTATTCCAAATATAGCTTTTACTATTTTGGGAATTATTTACATAGCAGTCCCCATTACACTTTTACACGACTTGGCTTATTACAAAGATTACAGTTTTGGGAGGGAATATAATTATGACATTCTCATTGGTTACTTTTTTGTGCTTTGGGCTAACGACACCGGAGCTTATTTAATCGGCAGAAAATGGGGCAAGCACAAGCTGTTTCCGCGTATTTCACCTAAAAAAACTTGGGAAGGATCAATCGGAGGAGTTGTTTTGGGATTGGCAGTAGGTTATTTAAACTCAATTATTTTTCCCGAATTTAACTTAGCTGTTTGGCTGGGAATTGCAGCCATCGTTGTTGTTTTCGGTTCTTTAGGAGATTTAGTAGAATCCCTATTTAAAAGAAGCTTAGACATTAAAGATTCAGGTAAACTATTGCCAGGTCACGGTGGTGTACTCGACCGATTTGATGGCATTTTCATTTCAGCACCTATGGTGTATGCTTTTTTAAGAATATTAGAGTTCTTGTAATTCAGCGAATTTAAAATTATTAAATCTACCAATTTACTTTGCTAATTTTGGTACTTTAATCTTAACCTATGAAGTTTCACAAAGAAGGCTACCCTAGTTTATTACTTGTTTTGCTGTTTATCGGCATTTTAAACCTTGCCATTTATTATACTCTGGGCAATTATCCTATTGCTCTTTACTTATCTTGGGCAGTTTCTTTCTTCTTACTGTTTATGATTTTGCAGTTTTTTAGGAGTCCTAACCGCCGTGTAATTATCAACGAAAAGCAAGTTATTTCGCCCTGTGATGGAAAAGTAGTGGTAATTGAAGAAGCTGAGGAAACCGAATATTTGAATGAAAGAAGAAAGCAGATTTCCATTTTTATGTCGCCGATTAACGTGCACAATAATCGCTACCCAATTGGTGGGACTATTAAATATTATAAGTATCATCCCGGAAAGTATTTAGTTGCTTGGCATCCGAAATCATCAACTGAAAATGAGCGCACAACTGTAGTGGTAGAGGATGCTCAGAAACGTACTGTCTTATTTAGACAAATTGCAGGAGCTTTAGCCAGAAGAATCGTGTTTTATGGCAAAGAAGGAGATCGTATAAGTCAAGGCAGCGAATGTGGGTTTATCAAGTTTGGCTCAAGAGTAGATTTATTTCTTCCACTTGGCGCCAAAATTAATGTAAAGCTAAACGACAAGGTAGTTGGTGGAGAAAGCGTGATTGCAGAGATATAAATTACAGCCGAACTTCCCCAAACATTTCTAAGAACGACTCAATTTCTTTAAATCAGTACCATTCGTATTCCTTCCAATTTTAGAAGTGTTTGAGTGACTTATTTATCAAATCCAAACCTTAAGGACAACTAGCTCCTAGATTACAAGGGTATCTTCCTTGGTTTAAAAATACTGTTACAATAAAGTCAATGTTTTGATAGATCACAAAACTTAAAAACCCAATAGTTAATAGTTTCCATTTCAATATGGGTTCAAGCCTAATATTTTTAATAATTGAGGAGATTACAATTAAATAAATCATTGAAAACAAACCAAAAGTACAGAAAACATATAGCCCTTCACCCCTTCTATCCACATTATTAATACTGCTACTAATAATATGAATAAATTTAATAATCCCCAACTTATACAAGTTGTTATAAAAAATGAGATCCAATCTTTAATATTTGATTTCATTTAATCTAAATTAACTCAAATATCAATACCATTTATCCTCCTTCCAATTCTTAGGATTGTTTTTGATGTAATTGGTAATGCGATGATAAGATTCATCGTTTCGAATAATGTGAACGTAAAACCGGGATTGCCAGGCGAAATCCGGATTAATCAAACGCGCATTTTTGGTGACGCCAATTTTAAACCCACGGATTATTGATGCCAAATTTTTTGATTGTGGTCCAAATTGATTTTTTGGTTTGTCGGTAGATGTATTATACGGTGAATGTAGGTACGCAAAATTTTGCGCACCTACATTCACCGCATAATAGGGCGGATTAGGGGTTTTCGCTATCTCCATTTTGTACCTGAGTTTGCTTTCGGATTGACTCTTCATGAATCGCATTATAAATGGCATTTATAAAATCCTCACCCAAGTCTAATCCTTTGCCATTTTTTAGCACACGCTCCATAATTTGTTTCCAACGCTCAATTTGAAGAATCGTCACTTTGTTGTTCTTTTTATAAACGCCAATTTGCTTGGCAATATTCATGCGGACTGCAATTAAGTCCATTAAATCATCATCTACCTTATCAATTTTTGTACGGAGAATTTCCAGCTGATTTTTAAACTCTTCATTGGGAGAAGATTTTTTCTTTCTAATCAACTTCGTTAACACATCATGCAACTGTTCGGGTGTCAACTGTTGCTCTTTATCGCTTAATGCAGCAGTTGGATTATGATGTGTTTCAATCATTATTCCATCCATGTCTAAGTCGTATGCTTTTTGACTTACCTGAGGAATTAAACTCGGCTTTCCACTGATGTGACTGGCATCGCAAACAATCGGTAAATTCGGAAATTCTGCCTTTAATTGAACCGCTAAACTCCAGTATGGATAGTTCCGATAAGGACCATTATCCCTTAAATGAAACCCACGATGAATAGCTCCTAATTGGCTAATTCCGGCTTTATTGATTCTTTCTAAAGCGCCCATCCAAAGTGAAAGGTCGGGATTGATTGGGTTTTTCACAAATACAGGAATATCCACACCTTTTAGTCCATCGGCAATAGCCTGAACTGAAAATGGGTTTACCGTGGTTCGTGCACCAATCCAAAGTATATCAATTCCCGCTTCCAAAGCCTTTTCTAAATGCTGCGCATTGGCCACCTCTATGGCTATTTTAAAGCCAAACTCTTGCTTGATCTCTTTTAGCCACTCCAGTGCTTCTTCCCCTACTCCTTCGAAGGAATTAGGTCTTGTACGAGGCTTCCAAACGCCTGCCCTAAAAATAGTCTCCGGATAATATTTGGCAATTCCGGCAGCTGTTTCTTTTAATTGAATTAATGATTCTGCACTACAAGGACCAAAAAAACGAAAAGGCTTTTTAGCTCTTGCCCATTCTTCATCGATATTTAAAGTGGCCTTTTCCATCTAATTTTTCTATAAAATATTTTCCAACTCCTGAAGTGACTTTATGGTGTAAGTGGCTTCATTTCGATGATCTTCTTTAGTACTTAAATACACCTGATCCATTCCTACTGCCTTTGCTCCTAGCACATCCGGGCCATAGTCATCGCCTACCATTAAACTGTTCACCGACTTTGCAGCTGCTTTTTTCATCGCATGATGAAAGATTCTTTTGTCGGGCTTCTTATAACCTAAACCATCAGAAATAATAATTTCGTGAAAATGCTTACGTAAATCACAGTTATCTAATTTAGCATTTTGAGCCTCAACAAATCCATTGGTAATCACATGTAAATAATAATTGCCGTCTAAGTAAGCCAGAATTTCTTTCGCATGCGGAATTAAATTCGTCTTCGAAGAGGAAGTGTGAATGTAATCATCATTAAATTGCAATGCCATCTTTGGATTAGAATAACCAAATGCTTGAAATGCTCGATTAAATCGCTCCTGTCTTAATTCATCTTTTTGTACTTCCCCTAGTCGATACAAGCCCCACAATTCTTCATTTTTTTGCTTATATACCTTTAAAAAATCTTGAAATGGAGTTTGTAATTTCTCTAACAATCCATGATTGTCAAACAGTTCTTCTATTGCTTCTTCAGAGTTTCGTTCAAAATCCCAAAGTGTTCTATCAATATCAAAAAAAAGGTGTTCGTATTTTTTTTTCATTCAGCAAATTAACTCTTAATGTGGTAAGAAATAAAGGACAAAGTTACAGACCAAAAAACGATTAGTACACAAAAAACCCCAACTGCCCATTTTTGTTTGGAGTAAAATCCGGCAGCTAAAATAGCTCCAAGTGGAATCCCCAATAAACAAGGAGTTAAGAATGCCAAACCCCATAGTCCGTAAGTATTTTTAACTTTTACAATGCGACGGCTTCTTTTACTGAATTTTGGTTTTGGTTTCCGTTTAAATAGTTTAAAAAAGAACTTTCTAATCATTTTGCCAAAACGGAAAAAAATGAGAAAACCAATAATCCCCCCGAGGGAAGTATAAAATACTGATTCAAAAAAGGTAAGTCCGGCAAGTATAGCTGCGGGAGGCGCCAAAAAAAACTTTAAAGCACTAAAAATTAGCAATCCAATAATTGTCCACAGCTCAGCCATGTATTATTCTTTTGTACCGAAAGCCAAGTCACCGGCATCTCCTAAGCCGGGAACAATGTAGCTTTGAGCAGTCATTTCTTGATCTAAAGCCCCTAGCCAAATGGTTGAATTCTCAGGCAAATTCTTTTTAGCATACTCCAATCCTTCAGCGCTTCCTATTAGCGAAACAATATGACAATGTTTGGGTTTCCCTTTTGCCAAAAGCGCTTTATAAGACAAAACCATAGAAGCACCACTTGCCAACATTGGATCAGATAAAATGACTGTTCTACCTTCAATCGAGGGACAAGCTAAATATTCTAACTCTATGTCGAATGTTCCGTCTTTATGATGTTTTCTATAAGCGGAAATATAACCGTTATCTGCTTGATCAAAGTAATTTAACAAACCCTGATGCAAAGGCAAACCTGCGCGCAAAATAGTTACTAATATCGGTTGATCTTTAATTAACTGCTCATTTGAAACACCTAATGGAGTGGTGATTTCTTTTTCTTCGAAACTCAACTCTTTAGAGATTTCGTATGCAAACAACTCACCGGTGCGCTCTAAATTTCGCCTAAAACGCAAACGATCTTTTTGTATGTTAACATCTCTGATTTCAGCAACAAATTGATTAAAAACAGAGTGATTTTCTTCCGTTAAAATACGAACCTTACTCATATTGTGGTTTAATTTGGATGGTAAATTTAGGCTTTTCAGAAGCAAATTGCTTACTTCTTAAGCGCATATTCAATCATTTCTTCATAAACTTTTCGCCAAGCTGTCCACTCGTCTTCATCGCTTAAACTTTCATTGTGCCAAAGACTCACAAAAGTTCCCTTTACATATTTCACCTCATCAATAATTTGTTTGGCTTTCTCAATGGCTTGATTTGGCGTTAAGTTTAAATAGTATTTCAAACTAGATTCCATCAATTGAAAAGGAACAATCTTGAGGTTATACTCCAACTCTTCATCTATATCGTAAAAAGTATAGGGCGTACAAGTTCCAGCTCTAAAACCTGCATCTGCAGCGTAACCCATTGTATAATCCTCTCGAATATCGGCCTCAAAAAGTCTTCTGTATGTTTCCGGAAAACTTAGTTTCAAAAAATGCTGTCGACTTTTGGTGATATCCCGCTTTATTATTCGCTCCAAGCGATTGATTTCTCGCTTAATTTTTTCCTCTTTTTGATTGGAAGCATAAGAAGGGTGAATCCCTACCTCTGCATAATCGGCAATGGTTTTTATTAGCGATTGGAAGTGACGATTTTCGTGGGACAGATTCTTATCGTTTAAGCCATAGTCTCCTAAAAGGAAAAAGTAAATCGGTCGGAAACCATATTTGCGCTGAACATTTAATTGGTAATTGTAGGTATCAAACGGATCTTTTCTTTTATTAAAGATTACCAATAACTGCCTAATTAACCTTTTAAACTCCAGCTGATAAATGTGTTTGGCTATGCCGCCTAAAGTTCTTAACGTCCCTTTTTGCTTGTAAGCATAGGCATTATCAATGTCGTAAGTGGGTTGAAAACGGTATTTTCTCTCTTCAAATTTTAAATCCGGAAAATATTGAAGCAGTAAATCTTTGAACTGCAACAGCCAACGGTCGACAATGGCTTTTTGATGAAAACCATACTGATAAGCCAAACTTTGGTTAAGTGGAAAACGGTCGTGTGCATCACGCAAATGTGGCAAGTACTCCTCATAACGACTTAAAAAATAAAATGTAGCTGCAAAAGGATCGTAGGGGAAAACTTCATTTTTTTGTGGAAAGATGGTCGTTTCTCCCAAATGTTCGGCAATGCTAACCGTTTGTTCCTTAATTCCTTTTTGAGTGAGCAGCCCATGTGCTTTAATAAAAAGCTCCTTCATTAAAGGCTTATCGGCATAAGAAAACTTCGCTCCCTCGTGATTAATAAAGTCAACTGCATCTGTCGTGAGTTGAAAATCATCTAACTTTAAAAAAGTTTTAAAAACCGTTTTAAAAGTATAACGAATTCTGGGGCTTATTTGTGGAACGTAAATTAACAGCATGCCTTAGAGTATTCCTTGGTCTGCCAAACTTAAGTAATTTCCATGACCAACAATAATGTGATCCAAAACGGCAATGTCTAAAAACTTACCTGCTTCCACAATTTTTTTCGTCAAGCGCAGGTCGGCTTCGCTAGCTTTCATATTTCCCGAAGGATGATTATGGCAAACAATAATGCCAGAAGCCAAGCGCTCTAATGCAGGTTTAAAAATGAGTTTTACATCTGTCACCGTTCCGCTAACTCCGCCTTTGCTAATGTTTATTCGATCGATTAACTGATTGGCTCTGTTGAGCAGCAGCACCCAAAACTCTTCGTGGGGCAAGTCTGCTAATGCATCGTAAATAAGCTCATAAGCCACTTGACTAGAGTTAATTTTAGTGCGCTTATGAATGTCGCTTGCTTTTCTTCTTCTGCCCAACTCCAAGGCTGCAGCAATGCTAATGGCTTTTGCCTCTCCTACTCCTTTGAATTTTTGCAGTTGAGCTAAATCGAGTTTTCCCAAAGCGTCTAAATTGTGGTTTACCGAACTGAGAATTCGCTTGCCCAATTCTACAGCTGTTTCATCTCGATTTCCGGAGCCCAAAAGTATGGCGATTAACTCTGCATCCGATAAACTGCTTTTTCCTTTAGCGGCAAATTTCTCCCTCGGTCTGTCCTCCTCTGCCCAAGATTTAATGTTGAGTTTTTTGTCGTAATTCATTGGTTAAAGATAGAAAAGAAATTGAAATCCATAAAGAAGTTGGTAGATCGATAACTATTTTTAGAACTCTTGCAAGTCTAATCAAGAGCATATTCATCTAAAATTTTCGAAGAATTGATATAAGCTGTACCGACCACCCCGTACATTTGGTCGGGGAATGCATAGGTATTGGGGTTAGTTATTTTTTATTCAAAGATTTTAAAAATTCATCTGCCGTCATAACTGGCAACAATGATTTTTTAAAGTCCTTTCCATTTCTTGTAATTATTATTTCACATTCAGATTCTGTAGCGCTGAAATATTGTAAAGCATCTTCAAAATCCTTGATTGAGGAATTGAGTCCTTTTTCAATTGTTTGTTCATCAAGCGAGCATATTTCACAGATTATCCTAAACTTTCTTAGTTTCTCTCTTGCTATTTTTCCATTCTCAAATTTTGCTAGTAAATAGTTTACAGTAGCAAACGAAATAGGCGATACAACCATTGTTAATTTTTCTTTTTCAGCTAAGGTTGCGATTTTAGCAATCGGTTCGTAAAATGGTTTGCGCTCTCCTAGAAAGTCCAACATCACATTAGTGTCTATAAATATTCTTTTTCTCATTTATATTTCTCAATTAAAAAATCAGAATATTCTTTTTTATAATCCAAATCAGCTGGAATTTCAGTTCCGGTTGATATACTTTTTACGAATGGTGAAATTTCAAAATCAGAGGTATCATTTTCAGATGTCAAAGATTGTAAATAAGCTTCTACAATGCGAGACAAACTCATTTTTTTGTTAGAAGCATACTCTTTTGCTTTTTCAATAATATGTTGATTAAGCTTTAATGTTAATTTAGTATCCATAACAGAATATAATTTATACGTACAAATATAACAAAACAATCCGTATTGCTGAGGCTGTCAATAATTTTTGATATGCGCTTTGATTCTGACTAACGTTTACTGATCGAGTAGGCAAGGGGAATTTCACCCCAAGACTCTCACATTACAGTATCTCAACGAAAAAATCGAAAGAGGCTGTTCCGACCAGCCCGCATCTTTGGTTGGGGGTTGCTTAGCTATTGTGCTTAGTTTTCTTTTAATACCAGTATAGTGTCAAGAGTAAGTGACTTGTTCAAAATAATTTCTAAAGGTTGATAGCCATTCTTTCTAAATCGAATTTTAACTTCAGGTTTGTCTTTAATTTCATCTAATAAACCTAAACCAAAGTTTCCAACAGAGTCAATATAGTAGTAGCCGTCAACGAACTCTCTGACTATACTATCATTTCGATATTCAGTTAATGTATCACCGTACTGCCCTATCTTTTTTAACTTGCCATTTATGAAAATATCGATTAATGCACTATCAACCGGTTCTCCTTGCTCACTTATCAAAGTCCCGGTAAATGCTGCAAACACTTTAGCATCTTCACAAGATATTTGTATGAAGAGAAATGCAAACGATGTTAGGTAAAGTAAATGTTTCTGCATTTTCCAATTAAGCATAACGTTTACTGTATTTTGCCGTTTTGTTTTTTATAAAGATACTATTTCAGTTTAGCACTTAGCAAAAACCGCTTGGAGGTTTTGTAAATTGCACTTTAAAACAAAATCCGTTAGCGGATTTTGCGAGCTTACAAATAGCTACACCATCTAACAAACTACCTAACTCACAATGCACTATACAGAGTGTTACTATTCGTTTTTATTTCATTTTTATAAAACTTTCTAGTTCAGTTTCCTCAATGTGAGTTTTAACATCTTTGATGTCTTTATAAATTTGGATAAATCTTATAGTGAAGTCGTAAAATATCTTGGCATTGCCTTCAAAATGTATCTCCCATTCTCTAAAAATATTATATAAGCTTTGAATATTTTCTGAAAGTCTATGAGGGAGTGGTTCGTTCGGGAATTTATTTATTGTTTTGACGACTTCCTTATTCAGTTCGTCAAGCAACTCGACCTTACACTGAACGATATTAGCTCCTTTCGGGTATTTGTCTAACCATCTATTTGAATGGCGAACAAAGAATATCATTAAGTCATAAGCAGGGTGACTTTTTTTGTTTGCAATTTCTGTTACCATTGTCCTTTTAGTATCATCAAAAGCCGCAAATTTTATATTCCATCTTTCCATTATATTTTCTAACCTTGAACCAAATAGGTTATAGGATGATAAGATGTTACTTTCTATCTTAGATAGAAGATCTATTTGACTAACTAATTTGAATAGCATTTTAGAATTTGTTGTTTCGTCCCCCTTTGAATTTAGCACAACTGCATTCATTATATCGTTGAGTTCTAACTTCTGGAGCTTATTAGCCATCAATAAGTTGATAGAGATTCGTTCAGATTGTAATTCTGAAGAATGCCTCAATCTAATAGCAAAGTCTCTACAATTTCTAGCTTGGGCTTCTAGTGGCTTCTTTAAAAGTTCAAGCCAAACCATTATTATAGACTTTATATTTTCTAGTTCACTTTTCTTGTCATATTTGGTCTTAAGCCAAGAAATTAAATAACCACAGCTAAAAATAAAAATGGTCAAGAAGGTCGATATAACTATTCCTGCAGTAGTAACAGGCATACCCCATAGACTTTCTTCATTTTGTAAAGGTTCAATTGCTTCAATAGATTTAGCCAAAGAAATTAATGAATCTATAGTATTTTGATTTTTTTCTAGAATTGATTGAAGAAAGTTATCCTGATTCTTACTTAAGGTGTCAAGTCCTTGTTCTAATTCAGCTTTATTAGTCAAAATATTATTTGTTGTATCTAATGTGTGGCAACGTTTTGTCATCGAGTAGGCAAGGGGAATTTCACCCCAAGCCTCTCACAGAACCGTACGTGACAGTCTCTCGTCATACGGCTCTTCTTATACAAATCTAAGCTACTACATTTATTTCAGAAAATCGCCAATGATAAAACAAATTTGGAAATTGCTTCCTTATCGTTGTTAACCACTTGTAACCTTTTCTGATACTGGTTTTGTATCGCTTGTACCTTTTTCTTGCCCACCATACCAAACGTTTGCTTAACAATCGAAAAACTTTTGTCAGTTCATACATTTTAAATTTTCCATAGTAATTCACCCACCCTCTTATCATTGGATTAAGGTATTGAGCAACTCCTACTATGCTATTAAAACTTAATTTACTAATTTTTAGCTCTTCTAACTTGTCTGCTATTTGTTTTCTTGAACTTATACTTATGGCGCAATCATAACCTAGAAACATTTTCCCATTTTTCTTAGAAAATGCACTTCTTGGTTGGAAAGAATATCCTAGAAAGTCAAACTTGACCGTTGAATAACTCTCTTTCCTGCGATAATCTCTGCAATAGACAACTTTTGTCTTACTCGGATGTAACTCCAATCCTACTGATTTCATTCGCTGATGTACCATCTTAAGTATTTGTTCTGCATGTGCTTTGTTTCTACAGTGTAAAATTACATCGTCGGCATAACGACTAAATTGTACATTTTTATCAGTGTTTTCAATCCACTTATCAAATGCATAGTGTAAAAATAGGTTTGCCAATAAAGGACTTATTACTCCCCCTTGTGGCGTTCCCTTCCCTTGCTTTTCTCTAAGTGTTCCTGATACCATAGAAACAGGAGCTTCTAACCATCGTTTGATGTAAAGTTTAACCCAATTTTCGGGTATATGTTTCTCTACTGCCAACATTAGTTTTTCATGGTCAATATTGTCGAAGAACCCTTTTATGTCTAAGTCAATGACCCAATCCGTTTTCCAACAGTTTTCTCGTACCGATTGTAACGCTTGATGAGCATTCTTTTTCGGTCGATATCCGTAGGAATTTGGACTAAACACTTCCTCTAACTTTGGTTCTATGTACATCTTGATTACCATTTGCCCCACCCTATCCATTATCGTAGGTACTCCCAATTTCCTGACTTTTCCGTCTTTCTTTGGAATTTCTACCTCTTTAACAGCAGGTGGAAAATAACTGCCCGATGACATACGACTCCATAGTTTGTAAAGGTATTTTCTGCGATTTGCATCGAATTCTTCTATACTTATCTCATCTATACCTGCACTCCCTTTGTTAGAACGCACCTTCTGATAAGCCATCCAAACCATTTGTCGGCTTATCGGTATTGATTTTGTTTCATTCCATAAATTCATCCTCTTTAATTGAGTTGATAAATAAAATGCAACTGTATAAGCTATTCCCTTCGCTCCACTTCCATTACAGAAGCTTCATTACTACTACGAAATAGTCTGCCTCCTGCATCTCCCTTTGGTATTTTGCCTCTAAGTTGTGCTTATTGTGCATTTCCCTTAACATGGTGATACAGCTTTCCCAAGTTCCGTAAATAAGCCTGAATAAAGTTCTTGCCATCTGAATGACGCCAGCCCTACAGCAAGTAAATAGGTTTCCGCTGTAATTAAAGTTATTGCTAACTCTACTTTTTCACTCCGTGTCATACTTCGTAGCTTTTGACTGGTTGTACCCACTTCTCGACACCTCATCAATGGTTCACTTTCGTTCAACTCCTTTATTCATACCTGCTAACCTCATGGGCTAGATTCTCCTAAACGCTCAGTGCCGTAACGTTGCCCTCACAGCACCTTTAGGTGGTTTAAAGCCCTTGCCTATACAACGACTCTGATGGGCCTACCATCATCTTATTTACAGCATGCAGCCATTTTATTGCCGTGGCTGCTTCTTGGCACACTATGAAAAGTAGGCGATTTCGAAGCACTAAACTTTCAGTTAAGTACAAAGATTGATGCGAGTCAAAACCCTTGATTTCATTACTAATTCGCCTATTTTTTATAGCATCCATGAAAAAGCAGAAAGTCCAGTATCTTTAAAGTTCACCAAAACGATTAAGATATGAAAACTGAACAAACTGCTAAGTTAAAATTATACATTGGAATTGATATTCACAAGCGAAGTTGGAAAGTACACTGCGCTACGGATTTATTTGCAGGAAGATCCTTTAGTATGAAACCCGATCCTGAGGAGCTTTATAAATATGTCAATAAACATTTTGCAGACTACGAAGTTACTACCGCTTATGAAGCTGGTTGTTGCGGATACAAAGCTCACCGTTCTTTTGAAAGTTATGGGTGGACATCTTTAGTTGTAAATCCTGCTGATATACACCGTAAAGGCAAAGAACGTTATACTAAAACAGACAGAATTGATGCTCAACTTATCAGCCGAGAATTAAAAGATGACCGCTTAACCGGTATTCCTGTTCCCGATAAAGAACGAGAAGAGTTGCGCAGCTTGTTTAGAAGACGTAACGATTTAGTCAAAGATTATCGTCGAATTAAGAGCCTTATAAAAATGCAGTTACTTTATTATGGTATCACTATACCGGAAGAATATGATAATGATCACTGGAGTCATAACTTCAGAAAATGGGTAGATAAATTAAAATTTAATCATGCGCCGGGCAAAGAGAGTTTAGCTAGCAAAATGCGTAGCTTC